>Ga0187875_10000029_pt1 | contig 134070 bp, 113 predicted proteins | sample June2016WEW_17_1_2_FD_132978 | JGI IMG/M metagenome (GOLD analysis project Ga0187875, IMG submission 132978) | Peatland microbial communities from SPRUCE experiment site at the Marcell Experimental Forest, Minnesota, USA - June2016WEW_17_10 | ecosystem: Environmental > Terrestrial > Soil >... | reverse complement strand
GGGGGCATCGGCGGCGGTAGTCTCGGATCCTACCCGTGCAATGAACTCGCCTAGTGCCTTGGCGCTTCTCCAAGTGCAAGACACCCTCACCGCATTGCACAAACTCGCAACGAACTACCGCCGGCTGATGCCCCCAACCACCCGCTTGATTGCCGTCACCGGCTCGAGCGGGAAGACGACCACCAAGCAACTGATCTCCGCGGTGCTGGGGGAACGGTTTAATGTAGTGGAATCGTCCGGCAATAACAACAACCACATTGGCGTGCCGCTCAACCTCTTACGGCTGGACGCCGCGCACGACTACGGCGTGTTCGAGCTGGGGACGAATCATCCGGGTGAAATCGCGGCGCTGGCGGAGATGGTCCGGCCCGACATCGGGGTCATCACCAACGTCGGTCTCGGGCATGTCGAGTTCTTCAAGGACGAAGCCGGCGTGGCCCGGGAGAAGGGATCGCTATTCGCCGTGTTGCCGCGCAACGGCGACGGTCTCGCGGTGATCAATGCCGACGACAAGTGGTGCCACGAGTTGCGCGCGCGCACGAACGCCACGGTGGTCACGGTCGGGATCGACAATTTTGCGGACATCCGCGCCAGTGAAATCAAGATCAACGGGGATGTGAAGTTCCGGCTCAACATCGCGAAGAAGCGGGAAGATGTGATCGTGCGGCTCAAAACGCTCGGTCGCCACCAGATTTACAACGCGCTGCAAGCGGCGGCCGTGGGCTATTTCGCGGGAATGGACCTGGATGAAATCCGGGTGGGCCTGGAGAACGCGGAATTCCCGCGCCTGCGGATGGAGCCGGTCACAGTCGATGGCGTGCGGTTCGTGAACGATTGCTACAACGCCAACATGGTGTCGATGAAGGCCGCGTTGCAGATGATTCGCGAGACCCCCTGCGGCGGACGAAAGATCGCGGTTCTCGGCGACATGCTGGAGCTCGGCGAATGGACGCAGTCGGCGCACAGCGACATCGGGGCGATGGCCGCCAACTGCGGCCTGACACTGCTGATCACGGTCGGCCAGTCCGCGCGGCTGATCGCGCAAGCGGCCATCGAAGCCGGCATGGAGACGCACCGGGTGTTGCCGCTGGGAACGACGGTCGAGGCGGGCGAGACGGTCCGCACGCTGGCGCAGGACGGAGATTTTGTGTTGGTCAAAGGTTCGAGACGATTGCAGTTGGAACGAATTGTGGAGGAATACCGAAACCACGTAGTCGCGCCTCTGTGAGGCGCCAACCAGTTGCGTGTGGGGACTGCGCCTGCCGAGGCGCAGCGACACGGGTGTGTGGAAGTGAAGGACCGAGGAGGAGATGTTTTACTATTTGAGCGAGTATACGCAGTGGTTCTCGCCGTTGCGGGTGTTTCAATATGTGACCTTCCGCGCGGTGTGTGCCGCGCTCACGGCGCTGTTGATGTGCGTCCTGGTGGGGCCGTGGCTCATTCGCCGTCTGGTCGAGATGAAACTCCAACAGCCGATCCGCGGCGAAGACGATCTGCGGGAACTGGCCAAGACACACGGCGAGAAGGGGGCCTGCCCGACGATGGGCGGCATTCTCATCATTTGGGCGGTGGTGGATTCGACCCTGCTGTGGGCGCGTCCGACCAACCAGCTCGTCCTGATTTGCCTGGTGACGCTGATCTGGCTTGGAGGGATCGGGTTCCTGGACGATTGGGCGAAGGTCCAGGAGCGAACGTCCCAGGGGATGCGCGCGAAGACAAAATTTCTCTTTCAGATCGGCCTGGGATTGTTTGTCGGGATATTGCTCCTGACCGATCCGCGGCTCGGCCCGACCGCCAGGAAGTTGATGGTGCCCTTCGTGAAGGGACCGGTGATCGCGGACATGGGATGGTGGGCGTTGCTGCTGGTGGTGGTGGTGATCGTCGGGGCGTCGAATGCCGTGAATCTGACGGATGGCCTCGACGGTTTGGCGACGGGATGCACCCTGACCGTGGCGTTGACGTATGCGGTGATGTGTTACGTGGCCGGCAATTTCCGCTTCGCCACCTACTTGCAGGTGCCGTTCGTGTCGGGGGCCGGCGAATTGACCGTGGTATGCGCCGCGCTGATCGGCGCGAGCCTGGGTTTTTTGTGGTTCAACTGCCATCCCGCGCAGGTGTTCATGGGCGATACCGGTTCGCTGGCGATTGGCGGGTTGATCGGCGGCATTGCGGTGATGATCAAGCAGGAGTTGGTGCTGGTCATTGTCGGCGGGATTTTCGTGATGGAAGCCGCCTCGGTGATTTTGCAGGTCGCCAGCTTCAAGCTCCGCGGCAAGCGGATTTTTGCGATGGCGCCGTTGCATCACCATTTCGAGTTGCGCGGCTGGTCGGAAACCAAGGTGACCACGCGATTTTGGGTATTGTCCGTAATCTTTGCGCTGCTGGGACTGGCAACGCTGAAATTGAGGTAATCGAATCATGCAGACGATGGAATTAAGGGGCAAGGACGTGGTCGTTCTGGGGCTGGGCCGCAGCGGCATGGCGGCCGCAAACCTGTTGCAGCGCGATGGCGCCCGCGTGGTCGTGCGGGATGAATTGGCGGGGGATCAACTGCAGGAGCGGGCGATGCGGTTGCGTCGGCTGGGCGTGCGGGTGGAGCTGGGCAACCAGTTCGACCACACGACGCGGTTTGACCTCGCAGTGGTCAGTCCGGGCATCGGGCCCGAGCGACCGATCGTGCGGGAGATGCTGACGCAGAATACGCCACTGCTGAGCGAACTGGAACTGGCCTACCGTTTTTGCCTGTGCCCGATCATCGCCATCACGGGCACAAACGGGAAGACGACAACGACGGAATTGATCGCGGCGATGCTCGCGGGCTGCGGCAAACGGACCACGGCGGCGGGCAATATCGGGAACGCGTTTTCCGACGCGGTGGAAGCCAGCGCGGGGTTGGACGCGGTGGTGCTCGAAGTCAGTTCGTTCCAGTTGGAGAAGATCGAGCAGTTTCGCGCGAGCATCGCGGTGTTGTTGAACATCACGCCTGACCACCTCGACCGGTACGAGTCGATGGACGCCTATGCGGCGGCAAAATCCTTCATTTTCATGAACCAGCGGCCGGAAGACACGGCAGTCGTCAGTGTGGAGACGCTGCAAACACTGCGGCGCATGGGCCTGGCGATTCGGGCGCGTCCGATCACGTTCAGCGCCTACAACCGCGAAGCGGACATCTGGCTCGACTGGTTCGACAACGAAACCATTTGGTGCCGGTTGCCGGAATGCCGCGGGATTCTGCTGAAGATGAGCGAGACAAACCTGCGCGGCGTCCACAATGCCGAGAACGTGCTGGCGACGCTCGCGACCGGACTGGCCATGGGGTTGCCCGTGGCGCAAATGCGCGAGGCAATTTGCTCGTATGTCCCGCAACCGCACCGGTGTGAATTCGTGACCGAAGTTGGTGGCGTGACGTACATCAACGATTCGAAGGCGACCAACGTCGATGCCGTCGAGAAGGCGCTACGTTCCCTGCCGGGGCACTGCGTGCTGATCGCGGGCGGTCGCGACAAGGGTTTGGATTTCACGTCGCTAAAGGGGGTGGTTGCCGACAAGGTCAAGTTGGCGGTGTTGATCGGCGAGGCGCAGGGGAAGATGTGGCGCGCCTGGTCGAAAGCGACGCCGTGCGTGCGCGCGTCTTCCATGGAAGAAGCCGTCCGTCTGGCGGCCAGTCATGCCCGCCGGGGCGATACAGTGCTGTTGTCGCCGGCGTGTGCCAGCTTTGACATGTTTGAGAATTATGAACATCGCGGTGAGGAGTTCAAGCGGCACGTCTTCAACCTGCCGTGAGGTGACGCAACCAGATTTGTAGAACAACGATCGATCAAAACAACAATACCGGAACGAAAGGAACCAATGAAAGTCTCGAAAGTCGTACTCATCGTCGTAGCGTTACACGTCCTCGTGATCGGGGGCATCGTCGTCTTTGAGGGATGCTCCCGGGTCAAGAGCAGCACGCCAGACATGGCGGCCAATGAAAGCCTGCCCGGCCAACAACCGGACAACATGACACCGGGTAGCGCCAGCAACTCGGTGACGTCGATTCCGAATCCGCAAGGTCCGGGAGCGGCCACCTCGCTGGTGCCTCCGACGTCGATGGCGGGCAATGAAGCGCCGGCTCCGGCTCCCGCGCCGGTGGCTGTGGCCCAACCCGCGCCGGTCTCAGCGACCGCACAAGTCTATGTCGTCAAGAAGGGTGATTCCCTGTGGAAGATCGCCAAAGCGGAGAACGTCACCGTCGGCGAACTCAGTCGCGCGAACAACATGTCGAAGACGAGCGTTCTGAAGGTCGGCCAGAAACTGACCGTGCCTGCGGCGAAGGCGGACAAGACCAGCGTGGCGACCGCGTCTGTGATTCCCACGTCAACGGACGCCAGCAGCGTCCCATCCGGGGCGACCGCATCCGCGACACCGGCGGCGGGGACCGTCGACAGCGGCAATCTGTATGTCGTGAAGTCCGGGGATTCCCTCTGGAGGATCGCCCGGCACCAGAACGTCACCGTGGCCGCGCTCAAGCAGGCGAACAATCTGAATGGCGATTCGCTCAAAGTTGGCCAGAAGCTCCACATTCCGATGGCGACAGCCAAGGCCACGACGGACACGGCGGCCAACACCGTCAGCGCGGGCATTGCAGCCACGTCGTCGGCCGGATGGCAGGCGCCCGGCACCTACACGGAGAACGGGCAGACGATCCACGTGGTGGACATCAATGAGACACCGTCGATGATCGCCAAGAAGTACGGCGTCAAGACCGATGATCTGATGAAGGCCAACAACATCACCGATCCGAAAAAGATCGTCTATGGCCAGCGTCTGGTGATCCCGTCGCAGCAGCCGAGCGCGACCGCGTCGGCGACGGCGGTTCCTGCGACGACGCCGGTGGCCAACACAACACCGGCGGCCAGCACGGCGCCCGTGGCGACCACGGCAACCACGGCCCCGACCACGCCGGCCCTGGCGGCACCGGTCGTATCCGCATCGCACGCGACCGTACAATAATAGAATAATCGACAGTTCCAGATTCGTGTAACCAAGGAATTGGAGGCCTGTGAACAAGGCGGCCATGACGCTGTTGACGATCATGCTGGTATTGTTGACCATTGGCGTGGTCATGCTCTTCAGCACGAGCGCCCTGTACGCCAAGGACCGCTACGGCGACCAGCGCTATCTGCTGAAGCGGCAACTGGCGTGGATGCTCGTCGGAGCCGTCGGATGTGTGATGGCAGCCAGCGTTCCCTACCCGAAGCTTCGCGGGGTGTGCACGGGCGTGCTCGTCGTCGCCGGGGCCATGCTGGCGCTGGTGCTGGTTCCCCACATCGGCCTGAAGGTGGGCGGAGCGCGCCGCTGGCTCGGGTTCGGTCCAATGCGGTTTCAGCCATCGGAACTCGGGAAACTGGCGCTGGTCGTGTGGCTGGCACACTGGCTGGCGAAAGAGAAGCGGCGTCTCGACCGGTTCAGCCGGGGGTTTGCCATTCCCATGGGTGTGGTTGGGGTGACGTTGCTCCTGATACTGGCCGAGCCGGACTTCGGTTCCACGGCGTTGATGGCGTCGGTAAGTTTCGCGATGATGTACGTCGCGGGGGTGCGGCTGTACTACCTGGCGCCGACGATTCTCGGCGGTGTGGCGGGTTTTGCCACGCTTATCATCCACAACCCGACGCGCGCGGCGCGGCTCATGGCGTTCATGGACCTGGAGAAGTACAAGCAGGGCGCCGGCTATCAGGTGTGGCAGGCGATCCTGGCGTTTGGGTCGGGTGGATTCAACGGCCTGGGTCTGGGCAATAGTTTGCAAAAGATGTTTTACCTGCCGGAAGCGCATACCGACTTCATTTTTCCGATCATCGGGGAAGAACTGGGATTGGTGGGGACGCTGGCGATCCTGCTGGCGTTCGCACTGTTGATGGTGTGCGCGGCGATTATCAGTTTGCGGGCGGCGGATTTATTCGGGCAGTACCTCGGGATGGGGATCGCAGTGCTGTTGGCGATGCAGGCACTGATCAATATCGGCGTCGTCACGGCGTGGCTGCCGACCAAAGGACTGCCGCTGCCGTTTATCAGTTTTGGCGGATCGAACCTGGTACTGAACATGATCGCCGTCGGATTGCTGTTGAGCATCCACCGGCAGAGTTCGGCGGACGCCGAGAGCGAGGAACAGGAATTCTTCGCGCGCCGTTCGTCACTCACGTAGGAGGCGCAGCCGCGGTTGCATGAATGAAAGTCATGATCGCATGCGGCGGGACGGGGGGACATCTGTTCCCGGGGATGGCGGTCGCGGAAGTTCTCCGCGCGCGCCGGCATCGAGTCCGGTTGTTGGTCTCCGAAAAGGCTATCGATCAGACGGCCCTGGCAGCGTTGACCGGTTCCTCCACCCGTTCGGACGATATCGCGGTACAAGCGGTTCCGGCCGTGGGATACGAGGGAGCGGGACGGCTGATCAAGTTTTGCCTGCGCTTGGCCAGGGCGACGCGGGGATGCGTCGCGGCGTGTGACGAATTCGGGCCGGATGTTGTGCTGGGAATGGGGGGATTTACGTCCGCGCCGGCGGTGTTCGGGGCGCGATGGTTCCGCAAGAGCGGGACAGCGACGTTGATCCACGAATCCAACGCGGTACCCGGCAAGGCGAACCGCTGGGCGAGCCGGTTGGCGGACCACGTGGCGGTGGGCATGGCCGATTGCGCCGGATATTTTGGGCGCAAGCCCGTGACGGTCACGGGCACGCCGATTCGCGAAGCGTTGCGACGCGGCAAAGTGGTCGACGCGCACGCGCGACTGGGTTTGGAGACGGGACGATTGACGGTGTTGGTCGCGGGTGGCAGCCAGGGAGCCCACGCGATCAACGAACGCGTGGCGGGGGCGTTGCCGTGGCTGAAGCCGCGGGCGGACGCGTTGCAGTTTGTGCACCTGGCAGGCGCAAACGATGAAGAATACATGCGCGAGACGTACGAGAAGAACGGATTTCGAGCTATCGTGATGAGTTTTTGCGACCACATGGAATTGGCGTACAGCGCGGCCGACGTGGTCGTGGCGCGTTCGGGAGCGTCCACGCTCACCGAGATCGCGGCGTTCGGTTTGCCCGCGATCTTGGTTCCGTACCCGCACTCGGCGGGCAATCACCAGTGGTACAACGCGCGGGTGTTCGAGCGGGCCGGTGCCGCGCGGCTGATCGAACAATCGTCAGCGGACGGAGAAGCGGCGGACCGAGGGGAACGATTTGCGCGAGTCATTGGTGACCTGCTCGACGACGAGACGTGTCGCCGCCGCATGGCCAGGGCGGCGCGGTCACTGGCCGTGGACGATGCGGCGGACCGCATCGCGACCCTGTTGGAACACTATGGGAAACAAACAGCAACTAATTGAGTTTCTCGGCAGCCGACCACGGCGGGTCCATTTTGTGGGCATCGGAGGATGCGGGATGAGCGGCTTGGCGCGACTGTTGATGCAACAGGGGCATCGCGTCACCGGGTCGGACATGGCGCCCAACGGCGGCATGAAGGAGTTGCAAAAATTGGGCGCGCGAATCTATAGCGGCCACGCGGGCCAAAATATCAGCGAGGGGACGGAGCTGGTGGTCTACACGTCAGCCGTTGGCGGCGAGAACGTTGAACTTCAAGCGGCGACCGAAATGAAAATACCGCGGGTGCGGCGCGGGTTGTTGCTGAGCGCCCTGATGAACCACCCCAACAACATCGCGGTGGCCGGAACGCACGGCAAGACGACGACGACCGCGATGATCGCCTACGTGCTTACGCGTAGCGACAGCGCGCCCAGTTATTGCGTCGGAGCGCACGTGCCGGCGCTCGGCGCCAATGCGCAGATCGGCGGCGGAAAATACTTTGTCGCCGAAGCCGACGAAAGCGACGGCACGCTGGTCGGGTTCAGTCCGGAATACTCCGTGTGCCTGAACATCGAGCCGGAGCACCTCGATCACTACGGTTCGATGGACAAACTTCGCGAGACCTTCGAATCATTTTTCGCCAGCACGCACAAGACCGTGTTTCTGTGCGCCGATTGCGTGAACTGCCTGGCGTTGACGCCGAAATGCCCGAGGGCGATCACCTTTGGACTGTCCCCGAAGGCGGATTACGGCGCACGGAACGTCGAGCAGACGAAATGCGGTTCCCGGTTCACGGTCACCTGCCGCGACCAGGAGATCGGGGTGATTGAATTAAGCATTCCCGGAATGCAAAACGTCACCAATGCGCTGGCGGCGGTGGCGGTGGCCGACGAGTTGGGCGTGCCATTCGAGAGGATCGCCGACGCGCTCGGGCGGTTCACGGGGGCCACACGGCGGTTTGATCGAAAGTACGAAGAGGACGGAATCCTGGTGGTGGATGATTACGCTCATCATCCCACGGAAATCCGCGCGACGATTGCGGCAGCCCGCACGATGTTGGCGAAGGAGAACGGGGCGGGGTATCGGCGGTTGATCGTGGCGTTCCAGCCGCATCGGTACACGCGCACGCAGGCGCTGCTCGAAGAATTTGGCTCGGCGTTCGCCGGGGCCGACAAGTTGTTTCTCACGGACATTTACGCCGCGAGCGAACGGCCCATCGAAGGAGTCAACGGCCGGACGCTCCACCAGACCGTGGTCGCCTCCGGGCAGTCGGAGGCCGTGTTTGAAACGGACCCGGAAATGCTGGTGGTACGGCTGTTTGCGGAAGCGCGGCCCGGTGACCTGATCCTGACCATGGGCGCGGGAGACGTGTACAAGGTGGCCGAATCGCTGGTGCGCAAGCTCCGCAGTCGCGGACCGAACATTCTCCATCCGGACAAGCAGCCCATAAAGATGCAGGCGGACTGGGAGGTGTTGCTCTCGGGGAAGTCCAAGATTCGCCGTGATGAACCGATGGCGCGGCACACGTCGATGCGCGTGGGCGGCCCGGCCGAATTTTGGGTTGAGCCTGCGGACGAGCGCGATCTCGCGCGACTTCTGCATTACTGCCACGTTCGCGAGGTGCCGGTGACGGTGATTGGCCGCGGGACGAATCTGCTGGTGCTCGACGGAGGCATCCCGGGTGTGGTCATCAGCCTGACCAACGATGAATTTACGAAGGTCGAGGTGGACGGGGAACGGCTCGTGGCGCGGGCCGGAGCGCGGCTGAAAGCGATTGTCACGGTGGCGGCACGGAACCACCTCAGCGGGCTGGAATTCATGGAAGGGATTCCCGGATCGCTGGGGGGGGCCTTGCGCATGAACGCGGGGGCGATGGGCAAGCAGATGTTCGACGTGGTCGACTGGGTCCGCTACATCAGTTACGCGGGCGACATGTACGATGCGGAGGCAAAAACCCTGCCCGTGACGTATCGGAGTTGCCCCGTGTTTCACAACCACATCGCGCTCTCAGCGATCCTTCGCGGGACCAAGTCGGAGCGCAAAACAATCGAGGGCCGGCTCAAGACGTTTGCGCAACGGCGGTGGTCGTCGCAACCAGCGAAGCCGAGCGCGGGCTGCATTTTCAAGAATCCCGAAACGATTCCCGCCGGCAAATTGATTGAGGAATTGGGGTTGAAGGGGATGTCAGTTGGCGGGGCGCGCGTCTCCGAAGTGCACGGGAATTTCATCGTGAACGAGGGACGGGCAAAAGCCAGTGACGTGATGGAGTTGATTGCGGCGATACGCCAGCGGGCGCGCCAGGAGCGCGGCATCGACCTGGAACCCGAAGTGATGATTCTCGGAACGGAAAGACATTAGAAAGTTGCGACCATGAGGAAACTGAAGATCGCCGTGTTGATGGGTGGGCCGTCGGCGGAGCGGGAAGTATCGTTGCGGTCCGGCACGGCCGTGGCGAATGCGTTGGCGGCGACCGGTGCCAAGGTCGTACCCATGGACATTTGGGATGCGACATTCACGATCCCGGCGAACGTGGACGTGACGTTCCTTGTGGTTCACGGGACGTTTGGGGAAGATGGCGCCCTCCAGCGCATTCTCGAGGAGAGAGGCGTCGCGTACACGGGATCCAGCCCCGAGGCGAGCGCTCTGGCGTTCGACAAGGTCGCCGCCAAACAGTCCTTCGTGGCCGCGGGAATCCCGACACCGGCGTACGAAGCGTTCGAGAACACCCAACCGATCCGGCCGCGACTGGGACGACTCGGTTTCCCCGTGGTGGTGAAACCCTCGCGGCAAGGCTCGAGCGTGGGCATCAGCATTGTTCAACAACGGTCTGAGCTGGCCAAGGCCTGCGAGCTGGCCGGGCGATACGACAATCGGCTGCTGGCGGAACAATTTATCCCGGGCCGGGAATTGACGGTTGGAATCCTGGATGGCCGGGCCTTGCCGGTGGTGGAAATTCGCCCGAAGCACGGCTTCTTTACCTACGACGCCAAGTACACGAAGGGTGAAACCGACTATCTCGTGCCGGCGTCACTGGACAAGAACATCGAATTTCAGGCGAAGACGCTGGCGTTGCGCGCGCATGATTGCCTGGGCTGCCGGGATTATTCCCGCGTGGACCTGATGCTGTCGCCAACCGGCAAACTCTTCGTGCTGGAGGTGAACACCATACCCGGGTTCACCGAGACGAGCCTCCTGCCCAAGGCGGCCCGCGCGGCGGGGATCGAATTTCCGGATCTGTGCGCGCGGTTGGTGCAACTGGCCCTGGCGCGGAACGGCCAGAACGGCGCACCGGTCAACGGCGAGAGAGAGACGACGGCCATTTCCCGATGAAACTTGGAAACCGAAGAAAAAGGCGTCCCGAGTACCTGCTGGACGTGAAAGTCCAGACGCGGGGGCGCTCGCTGCGGCGGCTGCGGGTGGCGGCAGCGTTGGTGGTGGGGCTCGGCATGATCGCCCTCACGGGCTACGGGATTTGCTGGCTGGTGAAGACGACGGTTCACCGGTTGGTGTACGACAACCCGCGGTTTGCGATCCGCCAGATCGTGGTGGACGACGACGGCGTGCTGACGCCGGAGCGGGTGGTCCAATTTGCGGGCGTGCGGGTTGGGGAGAACCTCCTGTCAGTCGATTTGGACCAGGTGCGCGGCAACCTGGAAATGCTGCCCCTGGTGCGGGCCGTGGAAGTGCGACGGATGCAGCCGGATCGATTGTTCATTCGCGTGCGGGAACGCACCGCGGTGGCGCGACTGCGCGTGGCGACCCGGCAGATGGGGGATGAGACATTTTATATCGACCGCGCGGGCTTTGTGATGAAGGCGATCAAGCTGCCCGACGGGACGGTGCTCCAGCCGCTGACGCCGCGGCCGGCACCGGTGTTGACCGGGGTGACACTGGCCGACGCGCGCGTGGGGCGACAGGTGGAATCCGAACAGATTTATCGGGCGCTGGAATTGTTGGACAAACTGGACCAGGCCGTGGCGGGCTCACTGCTGGAGGTCGAACAGATCGATTTGTCGAAGCCGCGGCAATTGGTGCTGACCACGGGCCAGCGCACCACGGTGAAAGTGGACGTGGAAAATTTTCCCCAGCAATTGCGACGGCTGGGAGTAATTTTGCGATGGGCACAGCAACGGCAAAGATCGGTGCAGATGGTGGACCTGACCGTCAACCGCGGCGTGCCCGTGACATTTGTTAATTAGAAAGGTTCGGTTGGAAACATGTTACCGAAGGAAAAAATCATTGTGGGGTTGGAGGTGGGCACATCCAAGGTGTGCGCCGTGGTCGGCGAGGTGCTGGACGACGGCAACATCATGGTCATCGGGGTGGGTCAGGCGAACTCCGAGGGCGTGCGCAAAGGGGAGATCATCAATATCGATGCCGCAGTGGAATGCATCCATGCAGCCGTGGCCGACGGCGAGGAGAGCGCCGGCGTGGAGATCCACAACGTGTACGCCAGCGTGAGCGGGGGCCACATTCGCAGCTTCAACAACCGCGGCACGGTGGCGGTGACCAACGACGAGCGCGAGATTTCGGAGGAGGACGTTCGCAATGTCCTGCTCAACGCCAAGGCGGTGAATATTCCCATGGACCACGTGGTCATCCACGCGATCCGCCAGCATTTTTTCGTGGACGGCCACGATGGAATCCAGAATCCGTCGGGGATGATTGGCGCGAAGCTCGAGGCTGACGTGCACGTGATTTACGGCGTGCGCACGCGGCTGCAAAACACGATCAAGTGCATCAAGCAGGTGCCGCTCGACGTGGCCAACATCGCCGTCAGCGGGTTCGCGTCGGCGCTGGCGGTGCTGACATCGGAACACCAGCAATTGGGCGCGGTGGTCATCGACATGGGCGGGGGCACGACCGATTATATCGTCTACAGCGAAGGGACGATCCAACACAGCGGTGTGCTGGCGGTGGGTGGCGACCATATTACCAACGACGTGGCGATCGGGTTGCGCATCCCGATGAACCGCGCCGAGACGCTCAAGGTCGAGCACGGGTCCGTGGAAGTTCCGCTGGTGGACGAGGCGATCACACTGAAGCGCGAGGTCGGGCTGCCGGACCGCCAGGTGTCGAAACAGCAACTCTGCCGGGCGATGAACCTGCGCGTCGAGGAGACGCTTACCTTGGTGAAGAAGGAACTGGAGAAACACAAACTGCTCGATTACCTCGGGGCGGGAGTATTCATCACGGGTGGCTGCGCGCGCTTGAGGGGCATGGAACCACTCGCGGCACAGATTTTCGGACAGCCGGTTCACATTGGGCACAGTTTGACAGTCGGGGGGCCGACTTCGGCGATTGAGAGTCCCGAGTATTCGACGGCGATCGGTCTCGTGCGATACGCGCTCGGCTCGCAGCGCGACCAGCACCAGGCGCCGCCTCCGTGGAAACGGATGGGCACGACGTTTCAACATCTCCTGCAAAAAGTGCGGGCCTTTATGTGAGACGGAGAACCGTGATGACACCCCGACGCAAGGCAGTCTCGAAATCGGCCGCGGAACCGGCGGCACAACAGGAAGCCAGCGAGAACATGGAAAAGAAATCAACGCCCGGGCAGAAGATTCGATTGAAGATTTTTGGTGTGGGGGGCGCTGGTTGTCACGTTATCAGCCAGATTGCGCTGGCGCGAACCCAGCCCGACCACCCGTTGGAAGGGGTCGACCTGGTGGCGATCAACACCGACGTGCAGGGGCTGAGCGAAATGACCGGCGCGGAGACGGTGCAGATTGGCGGGGCGGTGACGCACGGATTGGGGACGGGCGGCGAGCCGGAGATCGGCGCGCGCGCGGCGCAGAACGATGCGGAACGGATCGAGGCGCTGGCGCAGGGGGCGGACGTGGTGTTCATCACCACGGGATTGGGCGGGGGAACGGGCACGGGAGCGAGTCCGACGATTGCGCGAATCGCCAAGGAGCAGGGCGCGCTGGTGCTGGCGTTTGTCGCGTTGCCGTTTTCGTTCGAAGGGGACAGGCGCAAACAGCAAGCGTTGTCGGGGCTGGAGCAACTCAAGTTGCAGGCGGACGCGGTGATTTGCATCCCGAACGACAAGATTGTGCGCATCGCGGGCGCGGATTCGAGCGTGGTGGATGCGTTCAAGCGCGCGGATGAAACGATCATGGTAGGCGTGCAGGCAATCTGGCAACTATTGTCGCGCAAGGGACTGATCAATCTGGATTTTGCCGATTTGCGCGCGACGCTCGGATCAAAACATTGCGACGGGCTGTTCAGTTACGGCCAAGCCGAAGGAACCAATAAGGCGCGGGACGCCGTGAAAGCCCTGCTCGACAATCCGCTGCTGGACAGCGGTGACGTACTGGCGAAGACTGAGGGCGTATTGGTGAGCATCCTGGGCGGGCCGGATTTGACGCTGGCCGACGTGCAGAAGACGGTCGAACCGATTTCGCGCCTGGCGAGCCGGGCGCACGTGATCATGGGCGCAGCGATTGATGAAGCATATCGCGGGAAACTGTCGGTGACGGTAATCGCGGCGGCCAACATTTTGCCACGGCGGGTTGTTCCTCAGCCCGCGACAGCACAACCAGCGCTTCCCCGGCGCGCCGTCGAGTCCATGCCGCCGCGTAACAATTCGCGACTCGTATCGACTCCGACTCCCGCGGTGGGCGCTCCTGTATCGTCGTCTCCCAAGCCGGCGATGGAGGAAGCGCCGAAGCCGGAGCCGGTCGTCGCCCAGAAATCGAACGCCAAGCCGAAGCAGGAGACGTTGCCCTTGGAAGGGGTAAGCCGCGGCCGGTTCGACAAGAGCGAGCCGACGCTGTACAACGGCGAAGACCTCGACGTGCCGACTTTTTTGAGGCGGAGTGTTAGTTTGAAGAGGTAGGGTAGTACAAGCCACCAGACGGGACGCTTGTCTTGGTCGGAACCTTTACTGGGTGACCCTAGTTCACTGCACGACTCCGATGGTCTGCTCGATCAACGTACACACTGGTCCTATGGTCGCTTGGAGGTTTCCATTACTTTGCATTTTAAATGTTGCTCTAGTCACCCCTGCTAAATCCGACGGCAACTCGATTTGGGTTGTGTCGCAATGAACCATGAAAGTCCTCTCTTGACCGAGAGCCCCCATGAAGAAGCCCAATTCAAAAAGGACATTGTCTCGTGGGCTATTGGCTCGGCGCCCCCTTTTTATTGTGGTGTCATCTGGCGTCAAGACGAGAATCGCGTAATCAAACTTGGACTTAGCTTTGGCCAGCCCCTCCAACGTGCCGCGAGACAGCCCAAACACTCCCTGATCCCATATGGTGCTGTCGCATGTCTTGGAAAGCCCTAGTTGGAGATATTTAGCGATCTGCTTTCCTTCAGAAGAGGACCCAATGAATACCCTCGGTCTCGGTTGTGAATTGATCTGAGATATGGACCTGAGCGCCCCCAACAGCCTCATTATCGCAGCGTTAGTCTGGGGATCGACTGCTTTCTCCAATTGGTCCGCACATTCGTCACAGATGACTATTGAGCTCATGGATTTCCGGAGGCCGCTGCTGATTTTCTGGTCAAAAAGGCAGTTCCGCATCTCTGGATGCATCACTTTGCCGGGATAGGCAAAAACAGCCGCTGAATGCACGAAGACGTATCCTAGGAAGGCGCTGACGGGCTCGGTCGACTCTCGTTCCCACTTCTTCGACGTGCATACGGCCACCCCCTCATTTGGCATGTACTGCATATTCACACTCTTGCCCTTGTCTGAGAGCGTCCCGTGAACTATGCCAATCACGAACGGGTGAAAGCCCTTACGTTCTTCGCGAAACCGCGCGAACTTCCCATACAGTGTATCGACCTCGTATTCCTCTCGGGTAAAAGGCTCAAACCAAGCTCGATCTTGGTGCGATGGCATCAGATACAGATACTCTCCCTGAGCCAAATTCAGTCTTTCGGCAACACGCTCAGCGGCGTGGAAAGATGAATCCCCAAAACCAAACACCTCAACCGGATATGCCATGGCGGATTCTCCTGTGTGTTGGTACTTTCAATCCTGCGTGTACCGTCATCACAAAATGACAGGTGTTACAATGCATGGACGTGACCTCAAAACCTTTGACTCGTAGTCGCTGCTACACCATAGGCTCGACTAGATGACGGGACTCGACTTCCCTAATTCCCAAACGCGTGACGTAGTATCGCTGACCATCAAAGTGGGCAAAATCTTTCCGCTCGACCAGATTGGCGAGGGTTCTTCCGAGATTTGCCCGCATGCTGGGGCGGACCCAACTCTCCATCTCTTTGAATGTCACACCTTTCGTGCCTCGCTGATACAACAAGACTATACAGTGATCGCTTGTTGCCAGGTTCGGCTTCAGCACTTTGAGAAAGCCGTTGAAGTCTTGAACCACCGGGGCAACTCGCGTGACGATTTCGTCCACAAGCGACTGTGCGACATCTGCGCTCACGTTATGATAAAGGCGTATGAACTCCGCCAAAACCCAGTCGAGCACTGATACAACCATCGTCGCGTCTTGCAAGTTGGGATCGATGCCATCTGCAAGATGGGCGGCGTCGCGTTTGTTTCGGACGTCGTAAACTAGCCGGAGCGCTCGCGGTATGTGGATTCGAATCGCGTCGGGATGGGACGCAGCAGGAAGATTCTCTAATGTCTCTATAAGCCTGTCGGTGTTTAGCGTCCGTCCAAGAGGTGTGAAGCGCCCCGTTGTGGCTTGCTCGAGCAGCCGAAACGCAGCTTCGCAAAACCGCCCGCCTTCGACTTCGGTTAACCGCAGCCCGCCCAAGTAATAATTCTGTTTGACTTGGGCGTGAGCCTCAAGAAGCTCCCGAACGAGATTTGGCTCGAGTGAGGACGCGAGCTGCGATTCGATAATTGAACGCACCGCCTATTTATTTCCCCTTGATCCCGTTTTCTTTCGGGTCTTTTTACGGCGTCCAGCCTTGCTCGCAGTAACTATAGTCTTTACGGCCTCCTGATCGGGCAGGGCATCGACGACATCCTCACCGAGGGTAGTTATTCGTTTCTTGCCCTTTCCGGCAGGGGCGAGGAATTTGTTTGCATCGGTAGCGTTCATCACCGCCACCGCCGGGTTCGAGAGACGTATTCCACGCGCCTCTTCGTTGAGCTTTGTGAGATCGGCTGTCTTGAATTCGGTTTGCTCCTTGTTGTGCGTCGAATAGTAGGCCAGACAGGCAATCCTCTGCGCGTCTGTTTGCGGGTTCTTGGCTTTCAGGAAATCCTTCGCAGTGATCTCCTTTATCACGATGGCCGCGCCGCTGCTGCCGACGGGTGCAGGACTTGCCGTCCTACCACCGGTATTGGAAGCGACCGGCGTCACACCTGCGATTCCGAGGCGATCAGTGACTGTCTTCAAAACAAACTTTCGCTTCTCATCTTCCAGAGGTTCAAGCGCTCCAAGAATGATGCCGATCGCGTTCAATTCTTCCGCGAATGTCTTAGACTTTTCCATACAGGCTCCTTATTGAGGCGGGTATAAGCTTCACTCTTCGCTTCCGCAAGCGAAAATTGACCGGGCTCGGCTCTCCGCTCGTGACAGAAGCATAGGTTTGTGCAGGCGGTCGGCGGCGGGGGGCAGCCGTGGAGGGCCCTTGGAGGACGGCGCGGGGAACGACAGAGACCCTTCGACGGGTTCAGCAGGCTCACCGCAGGCAGGCTCAGTGTGACAACCGGAGGCGGTTATACCCCTCACCTCTCCCTCGGGGGGGCGAGTAGACGCGAGACGACAGAGCCGGACGGGTCAATGCGATTGCGGGGTGATGAGGTCGACTTCGCCGCCGTTGATGCCGGGGTGTCCGTCGCGTGGTTCGCAGAGGGATTGCATTTGATCCCAGAGTTTGGCGACGGACGCAGGGACATGTTCGGGGGCGGAATGGCTGACCCACGTGAAGACTTCGATGAAGCGGGTTTTGTCGGGGCTGTCGTCGACCCGGACGATGAGATGCGGCTGGGCGAACACGAGATGTTCCTTGCGGTAGAAGACCCACACATCAGAGAGGACGTGCACGAACTCGCCTTCTTTGCCGGGCTTGACGTGATAGTTGACCAGCACGGTTTCGGGGTAAGATTTGGTGTTGGCGGCGGCGTGTCGGTCGGGATGAGTAGTCGAGCAGGCAGTGATGAGGGAAAGGAGCGCGAGGGTAATGACGATGTGGGCCAGTTTCATCGGGCGACGTGGGCGTAGACTAGCGGAGATGGGGAGCGGTCGCAAGCCGGAATGGGTGATGGCGGCCGGTCCCGCAAGCAGGGACGCTTGCGCCACCAGGGCGGCGACGGCGGGGCGAGGATGCGGTCTGGAATCGGGCTGGGGAAGGTGGTAGGGTGAATTGGAGCGAGTGACGCCATGCCGAAGTCGGATCCAGTTTTGGATGAGAGCCGCGGGATGAAGGGGAGGAAGGCCGCGGGGTCGCTGGGGGAAACCCTGTCGCGGTTGACGAGGGAAGGCGAGTTGTACGAGAAACTTCCCGAGGGCAAGGTGCGGTGTTTCGCGTGCGGTCATCGGTGCCTGATCCTGGACGGGCACGACGGGATTTGCCGGGTGCGGTTCAACCGGGGCGGCACGTTGCAGGTGCCGTGGAACTATTTTGGGGCGTTGCAGTGCGATCCCATCGAGAAGAAGCCGTTTTTTCACGCGCTGCCCGGCACGCTGGCGATGAGTTTCGGGATGCTCGGGTGCGACCTGCACTGCGGTTATTGCCAGAACTGGGTGACATCGCAGGCGTTGCGCGATCCGCTGAGCACGGCACCGCCGATACCGATGACGGCGGAGCGGTTCGTGCGGCTGGCGGTGGAAGGCGGCGCGGACACCGTGACGAGCACGTACAACGAGCCGTTGATCACGAGCGAGTGGGGGGTGGAAGTTTTCAAGGAGGCGCGGAAGCGGGGTCTGCGCACGTCGTATGTCTCGAATGGCAACGGCACGGAAGAAGTGCTCGATTACATCAAGCCATGGGTCGATTTCTACAAGGTCGATCTGAAGGGGTTCGACGACAAGAGCTACCGTCAGCTCGGCGGCAAACTCGACAACGTGCTCAAGACAGTGGAGATGCTTCACCGGAAGGGATTCTGGCTGGAGATCGTCACGCTATTCGTGCCCGGGTTCAACGACAGCGAGAACGAGATGCGGGGGATCGCGAAGTTTCTGGCGGGCGTGTCGCGGGACATTCCGTGGCATTGCACAGCGTTTCATCCGGATTACAAGATGGCCGACCGGGATTACACGCGTGCGCGAACGCTGATCCGGGCGTGCGAGATCGGCAAGGAGGAGGGTTTGCGATACGTGTACGCGGGCAATCTGCCGGGGCGGGCGGGCGACTGGGAAAACACGCGGTGCCCGAACTGCAACGAACTGTTGGTGGAGCGCGCGGGGTTCATGGTGCGCGGATATCATCTGACGGACGATGGAAAGTGTCCGAAGTGCGGGACGTCCATCGCCGGGCGCTGGGACGCGGCGAAGACGGGCGCGGCGCTGCGGCATTTCAAGCTTACCGATCGCATTCCTCATGCGGTCATACCGCGTTGATTTCACAGAGCTAGGGTAATAATAGCCGGAAGGGGTCATGATTTCCGTTGCTAGCACTCTCGTTTGGCAGACGGACAGAGCTACTCCTCTTCATTCATTCGTGAGATGGGAATTGTGATTGAGTGGATTGCATTCTCAATTTGGCTGCGGGGCGAGGGTTCCGTCGGATAAATGGGAGGAATTGAAGCTGATGGGGCGAGATTGGTCACGATTGGGTTGACGGCACGCCATCTGCGGCTACGAGGCACTCCGAAGCACGAGACGGAGTACATGGAAATGAAGATCACTATTCGAAGGTTGTGTCGTTCACTCAAGTTGCAGAAGGGCCAAGGCCTCGTGGAATACTCGCTGATCCTGGCTCTGCTCGCTATCTTTGCGATGGTGACTTTGCGTGGTGTCGGCACGGGCGTAAACGCGACGCTCACCTCGATAAATTCAAACCTGCCCTAGGGCAGCCAAACGCTGTCCTGTCTGGAAGTATCCTGTCCCCGCCAACACAGCCGGGCGCGACGAGGCCCCCACCGATTTGATTCCCTCGATTTGTGTTGTGCGTGCCGCGCGGCGCGTGCTCATTGTCCCTCGCAGCCCGCGACGGGTCAGGCTGACAATTTGGTAGCAATTGGGCGACAATTGGGCGGGAAAGATTCGGGTTGCAAAGCGGGGGGGGATTCAGTAGAAGAGACGACGCTTTCGAGGCCACAGGTTGCGGGTTGTGGCCTTGATTTTTGGGCGAAACAACAGCAGTCGAAATTACGGTTTCAAGTCGTGGAGTCGTCAATCCAGTTGAAGATTTTTTCTGGTAATGCCAATCGACCTCTCGCGCAGCGGATCGCCGATTACATCGGTGTGCCGTTGGGCGACGCGTCGGTCACGTCGTTTCCCGACGAGGAGACGTTCGTCAAGATCAACGAGAACATCCGCGGGCGGGACATTTTCATCGTGCAACCGACGAACCCCCCGGCGAACCAGCATTTGATGGAGTTGTTGATCATGATCGACGCGTGCCGGCGGGCCAGCGCCCAGCGGATCACGGCGGTGGTGCCGTTCTTTGGCTATGCGCGGCAGGACCGCAAGGACCAGCCGCGGGTGCCGATTACAGCCAAGCTCGTGGCCAACCTGATCACGGCGGCGGGCGCCAACCGGTTGTTGACGCTGGACCTGCACGCGCAGCAGATCATGGGTTTTTTCGACATCCCGGTCGATCATCTGTACGCGGCGCCGGTGATGTACCGGTACTTCAACAAGAAGAAGCTGAAGGACCTGGTGGTCGTTTCGCCCGATATCGGCGGCGTGAAGATGGTGCATGCCTACGCGAACCTGTTCCATGCGCCGCTGGCCATCGTCAACAAGAAGCGGACGTCGGCGACGGAAGTCGAGATGCTCAGCGTCGTCGGCGACGTGGACGGCAAGAATGTGTTGCTCGTGGACGACCTGACGGAAACGGCGGGCACGGTGACGCGGGCGGCGGAGATTTTGAAGAAGCACGGGGCGAAGAAGGTCTACGCGTCGGTGAGCCATGCGGTATTGAACCCCGCGGCGCTGGACCGGCTCAAAGCGTCGGAGCTGGACGAGTTGGTCACGACGGACACCGTGCCGCACTCGAAAGTCAGCGGGTTCAAGCTGACAGAGCTGACCGTGGCGCCGTTACTGGGCGAGGCGATCAAGCGGATCCATGATTCCGAGTCGGTATCCTCGTTGTTCGACATTAACGGGGAAACGTCGTCGGACCTGAGCGCGGCGGCGGCGGTACGGGCCACGGAAGTGAACTGAGAGAATTTTATAGTCGGTCGTTTGGAGGAGACACCTGGTATGGCAAAGAAAGTACAATTGAAAGTCAAGGCGCGCACCGAGAGCGGTCGGGGCGCGGTGAAACGGTTGCGGGCGACGGGAGTGGTTCCCGGCGTGATTTACGGCGCCAACACGAAGTCGCTCAACGTGGCCGTGGAGGTGGAAGAGCTGGAGAGGGTGTTGGAGGACGCGACCAGCGAAAATGTGCTGGTGGATTTACAGGTCGACGAGGCGGGCACGACGAAGAACCGCCTCGCGCTGATCCAGGAAGTCCAGCGTCATCCCTATGAGGACGTGGTCCTGCACATTGATTTTCACGAGGTGTTGGCGACCGAGAAGTTGCGCGCGCGAGTGCCCGTTCGTCCCATCGGCGAACCAGCGGGCGTGAAGACGGGCGGCGGCATTCTCGAATATGTGATGCGCGACCTGCACGTCGAATGTCTGCCGCAAGACCTGCCCGAAGTGATCGAGGTCAACGTCGAGAAGTTGGAAATCGGCCAGAGCATCCACATTGGAGACATTGCGGCGCCGGCGGGTGTGGCGTTGGTCGACGACAAGGGACAGACGGTGTTCCTCGTGGCCGCGCCGATCACGGAGGAGGAATTGGCGGCGATGACCGAAGCGGCTGCCGCGCCGTCGGCGGAACCGGAAGTCATTACGGCGAAGGTGGAAGAGGGCGAGGAAGGCGCCGTCGTCGAAGGCGAAGAGAAGCCGAAGGCAGAAGCGGGCAAAGCCGAGGCAAAGGCCCCGGCTGCCGGTGCGGCGGGCAAAGCCCCGGCCGCTGGAGCGACTGGCAAAGCCCCCGCCGCCGGTGCAGGCGGCAAGGCACCAGCTGCCGGAGCGGCTGGCAAGGCACCGGCCGCCGCGGCGGGAAAGGGCGAAGCCAAGCCGGCAGGCAAACCGGCCGGCAAGCCCGAAGCCAAGAAGTAAGGCGAGCGAGGCGGCACGACGGTGTCGGCCAGGCCAAAGCTGGTGGTGGGGCTGGGAAATCCCGGCCGGGAATACGATGGCACGCGCCACAACATCGGCTTCGCGGCGTTGGACGGGCTCGCGGACAAGTTGGGCTGTTCTTTTCGAAACAGGTCGCGGTTTTCGGCGCACGTCGCCGAAGCGGGAGCGGGTGATACCGGCAAGGTAACACTGGCGAAACCGCAGACGTTCATGAACCGCAGCGGGTCCGCCGTGCAGGGGCTGCTGGTCTGGCTGAAGATCGAGCCGGGACAGTTGCTGGTGGTGGTGGACGACGCGGATTTGCCGCTGGGCCAGATCCGGTTGCGGCCCTCGGGAGGAAGCGGCGGCCACAACGGTTTGCGCTCGATTATCGAGACGCTGGGCGGGAACGAGGAGTTCGCGCGGTTGCGAATCGGCATCGGACGCACCGCGCCGCTGGGCACGGACATCACGGGCCACGTGCTGGGCCGGTTCGCGCCGGCGGAACGCAAGGTGGCGGAGGAGGCCGTGGCGGCGGCGGTGGAGGCGATGGAGTGTTGCCTGCGGGACGGCTTGGCGGAAGCCATGAATCGGTTTAATCGGAAACGTCCGCGCCCGGGCGCGGAAGAAGGAGAGTAGAGGTTGAAGACATACGAAGGATTGTTTATTCTGGACACCGGCGGCAAGGAAGAGGTGTCCAAGGAGTTGGTGGACAAGCTCCAGAAGAGCATCGAGAACGCGGGCGGGCGTGTGGACAAAGTGCAGCGGATGGGCGCGCGGCCGTTTGCCCGCGATACGCGCAAGCGCACGTCGGGGTTTTATGTGAACTTCGTTTTCGATGCCCCGCCGAAGACGGTTGCCGAACTGGACGCCAAGCTCCATTTGGAGACGGAAGTATTCCGGTGGCAGTTCACCGAGTTCATCGAGCCGCCGGTGCGCAAGCCGCGCAAGATCCCGACCACGGGTGTGGTTGAGTAACAGGAACCATGGCTGCATACAACAAAGTGCTGTTGCTGGGCAACCTGACGCGTGATCCCGAGGTGCGGTACACGCCGAAAGGCACGGCCATTGCCAATCTCGGTCTCGCGGTGAACCGCGTGTACACGACCGAAAGCGGGGAGCAGAAGGAAGAGGTTACCTTCGTCGATATCGAAGTCTGGGGCCGTCAGGCGGAGACCGCCGGGCAATACCTGGCCAAGGGCCGGCCGGTGTTCGTGGAGGGGCGCTTGAAGTTGGACAGTTGGGAGGACAAGGAGTCCGGCCAGAAGCGCAACAAATTGAAGGTGGTAGCGGAGCGGGTGCAATTTCTGGGCGCGCCGCGGGGCGGGGCGGAATTCAAGGATCAGGCGCCGGCGGACGAAGCGCCGGCGCGGGCGGCGAGTCGGGGCGGGCGTCCGGCAGCGCCACCGCCGCCGGACAAGGGAGAACCGGAGCCACCGGCGGGCGAGGACGACAACATACCGTTTTGAACCGGGTCGTCAGAACGTTTAATTCAGTGAGGAAAACCGAGCCATGATGGAAAGAAACTTTGATAGTCGGGAGAATCGAGAGGGCCGGGATGGCAAGCGGTCGAAGCGCGACATCATTATCAAGCGCGACTGCAAGTTGTGCATTGACCAGATCGACATCGATTACAAGCAGGCGGATTTGCTGAAGAAATTCATGACGGAGCGGGGCAAGATTTTGCCGCGACGGATTTCCGGCAACTGCGCCAAGCACCAACGGCAACTGGCCACCGCGATCAAACGCGCGCGCATCATGTTACTCGTGCGCTAGGACGGAGTCACCACTACCATGAGCAAGCAAATCATTTTGACAGCCCTCGTTGACAACCTGGGGGCCGAAGGCGATACGGTCACGGTCGCCGACGGATATGCGAGAAACTTCCTGATCCCGAAAGGGCTGGCGATGCCGGCCACGCCGGGCAACCTGCGGCGCGTGGAGTCGTTGCGCAAGAAGCGCGAGGCGTCGCTCGCGGCCCAATTGGAAGGCGCGAAGACAACGGTCGCGCAGTTGGTGAAGCAGTCCTACACCATCACGGCGGCGGCGGGAGAGGACGGCAAGTTGTACGGGTCCGTCACGGCCTCCGACATTTCGGAGGCGTTGAAGAAGGAAGGGATCGAGGTGGACCGGCGGAAGATCGTGCTGGAACGCGCGATCCACGAATTGGGCGTGTACGACGTTGATGTGAAGCTGCATCCCGAGGTGACGACCAAGGTCAAGATCTGGGTGGTCGGCCCCGAAGGCGAAGGAGTTCCCGCAAAGAAGACGGCGGCGACAGCGACGGCGGCGGACGAAAAAGCTGGTAAGAAGACACCGAAGGCCGATAAGAAGAAATAGCCGCACGAGTTCTGTGGGGACGGCTATATGGCTTTGACCAACCCTCTCGCATCCGAAAGCGCCTCCCAGACGGGAGGGGCCGGCGCAACGTCGAGCCGCGATTCCGGACGAGCGGCGATCCTGGGGAGGGGAAGGTCGGCCCCGGTTCTGGCCCTGGATCGGGTGTTGCCGAACAGTCTGGACGCTGAGATGGCCGTCTTGGGGGCAATGTTGCTCAGCCCCACCGAGGCCGGGTCCGAGATTCGCGATCGGCTCAGCGACAATCATTTCTACTACTCCGCCCACCAGGCGATTTTTCGGGAAATCTCGGCGTTGCAGGACGCGTTGCAGGCGGTCGATCTCATTACCCTGACGCAGCGGCTGCGGGACAAGAACCAGCTTGAGGAGATTGGCGGGCCGGCCTATCTGAGCGATTTGATCGCCCGCGTACCAACCACGACGAACGTCGAGCACTACATCGACATCGTGTGGGAGAAAAGCCAGTTGCGGCAGCTCATCGGCGCGGCGCACGAGGTTATTTCCCGCTCCTTTGAACAGCAGGACGACGTCAAAGCATGGATTGACGAGGCCGAGCAACGGATTTTCAACATTACGGCGGAGAAGACCGGCGACGTAATCAAGCCGGCCAAACCTCTCGTCATGGATGCAATGTCGAGCATCGAGCGGATGTACGAGAAGCGTGGCGAAGTGATGGGGCTGGCGACCGGGTTCCGCGATCTGGACAAGCTGACATCGGGGCTGCACGACGGCAATTTGTTCATCGTGGCGGGTCGTCCTTCCATGGGAAAGACCGCGCTGGCGATGAACATCGTGGAGAAGGTGGCGGTCGATCGCAATCTGCCCGTTGGCGTGTTCAGCCTGGAAATGTCCGGACAGGAACTGGTCACGCGGATGTTGTGCTCGCGGGCCGAGGTGAACCTGCGAATGCTCCACAATGGATTCCCGTCGGACCGGGACCACCACCAATTGACAGCGGTGGCCAGCCAGTTGATGAAAGCGCCACTGTATATCGACGACTCGGCGGGGTTGACGGTCAATCAGGTGCGCGCGCGGGCGCGACGGATGAAGCAGCAGTACAAGATCCGGTTGCTGGTGATCGACTACATGCAATTGATGCGGGCGCCGTCCCGGCGGGCGGAGAGCAGCCGGCAGGCCGAGGTGGCCGATATTTCCGCCGGGGTAAAGGCGTTGGCCAAGGAATTGAGCATTCCGATCCTGGTGATGAGTCAGTTGAACCGGCAACCGGAATCGAGGGATGAGGGCAAGCCGCGGCTGGCCGATCTTCGTGAATCCGGGGCGATTGAACAGGATGCGGACGTGGTGGGTCTGTTAGTACGGCCGGAGGTATATGAGGACGACGAGGACAAGCGGAAGGAACTGAAGGGCAAAGCGAGCCTGATCATTGCGAAGCAGCGAAACGGGCCGACGGGAGACATCGATTTGGTGTTCCGCGGCGAGTATACCCGGTTCGAAGATCAGGCGCGGGTTGACGAGGGAGATGTACCGAGTTTTGAAGGGGGCGAAGAATGAGGCGACTGGAGGGGTCGCTCCTACTGTTCCTCGCCATGGCGGTCGTGAGTTCGTGTTCGTGGGCGCAAGATGCCGGGGATGAGGATATCGTCCGCGACATTGAAGTGCGCTTCGTTGGTCCGGAAACCGTCAACCGATCGATTGTCATGGCCAATATCCAGACGGCGGTGGGCAAACCGCGGTCCCGGGACGTGATCGAACAGGATGTCCGCAATCTCATCAACACGGGCTACTTCTTCGACGTGCGCGTGCTGGAGGAGCCTGTGGTGGATGGCGTGCGGGTCGTCTTCCAGGTCCAGGGCAAGGCCACGATCAAGGAGATCCTGATTGAGGGGGAGAAGCAGTTCAAGGACGCGCGCCTGCGGAAGGAATGTTCCCAGAAGGTGGGGGACAGCCTGGATGAGCGCAAAGCACACGATGACGCGCAGAAGATGCGGGATTTGTATCAGAAGGCGGGCTATCCGGATGTCAAGGTCACCTACGAAGTCGGATTGGACAAAGACACGGGCAAGGCGGTCCTGAAATTCAAGGTCCAGGAGGGCGAACGGGTGCTCGTCAAGGAGATCAAGTTCACCGGCAACAAGGCCTATACCGAGCAGCGCCTGTGCAAGTTGCTGAAAACGCGGCGGCATTGGTGGGGTTCGTGGCTGGCGGGGACGGGTGTGTTGAAAGGGGAAGATTTCAACGAAGACCTCGATAAGATCCGCGATTTCTACCACTCCAACGGCTACATTGACATGGACATTCGCGGGACGCGGACCCAGCGGGTCGGCCCCAAGTGGATGGTGGTCTACATCGACCTGTTCGAGGGGGCGCAATACAAGGTTGGCGCCGTTGTCATCGATGGCAACCGCCTGTTTCCGATCACGGAGCTCGAGAAGCAACTCAAGATGACGGCGGGCAGGACGTTCACGCCCACCGGGATGTCAGCCGACCAGAAGGCCCTCAGTGATTACTACGGGGCACGCGGGTACCTGGACACCGACGTGCGCCCGATCCGGGCGCCCAACGTCGAGACTGGCCGCATCGACATGACGTACGCGATTCGCGAAGGGGAACTGACCTACATCGAGAAAATCGAGATTCGCGGCAACGCGAAGACCAAGGACAAGGTGATTCGCCGCGAACTGGCGGTGCACCCCGGCGAAATCTACAATACCGTGCGCGTCGATCGCAGCGTCGAACGTCTGAAGAACCTGGGTTATTTCTCGAAAGTGGAGGCGGATCCGGAGCCCACCGACGTACCCAACCACAAGGATCTGGTGCTCAATTTGGAGGAGCAACGCACCGGCTCGGTCAATTTCGGGGAAGGCTTCAGTTCGGTGGACAGCCTGATCGGGTTTGTGGAGATGACGCAGGGCAACTTTGATTTGTTCAACCCGCCCTCGTTCACGGGGGGCGGCCAAAAACTTCGCCTGCGGTTGCAACTGGGCTTGAAACGGCAGGACGAGATTCTGTCGTTTGTCGAGCCATGGTTTCTGGACAGGAAGTTGTCATTGGGGTTTGATCTGTTTCACCATGCGGCGAATTACCTGAGTACGGAATACAACGAACAAAGCACGGGCGCGTCGCTGTCGCTGGAGAAGGCGTTTACCGAATTTTTGCGCGGGCAGATTCAATACAGCATCCAGTACATTTCGATCGACGTGGACAAGTCGGCCTCGCCGGAGGTGCAGTCGCAGGACAATTCGTACCTTCGCAGTTCGGTTTCCGGCACGGTTACGTATGACACGCGCGACAGCGTCTTTTTGACGACGCGCGGGACACGCACGGAGATGAACGCCGAGGTTGCGGGCGGGGGACTGGGAGGGAACGTCAACATCTACAAACTGAACCTCACCAGCTCGGTATTTTTCCCGCTGCCCAACCAGCAGGTGTTCGAGTTGCTCGGGGCGGCCCGGGTGGTGGACGCATTTGGTTCGACCGAGAACAACGGCACGAACGTCATCGAGACGATCGCCAGCCAGAACAAGCAGGGCCCCTCGGTCAACCGTCGGGTGGATCCCGTGCCCATTTTTGACCGCTTGTTTCTGGGCGGCGCGAATACGCTGCGGGGTTTTGCTTTCCGGCAGGTCGGCCCGAAGGATGTCACCGGTGAACCCGTGGGAGGGAATACGTCCCTCAATGGGACGGCGGAGTACAGTTATCCGATTATCGAGCGGGTGCGGGGGGCATTTTTCTTCGACGTCGGGAACGTCTATGCCAACGCGTATGAAGTTACGGCGGGCGACTTGAAATCCGACGCGGGCCTCGGTCTGCGGCTCAACCTGCCGATTGGGCCGTTGCAGCTGGATTACGGCTACCCGATCATGACCGACAGCCTGACGGGACGGGCCGGAAAATTTCAGTTTCGTGTTGGCTACCAGTTCTGATATGCTGGTGGCCGTTAACGGAAAGGAACGACAGAAAGGTTGTGGGAACAAAATGAAGAACACCATTGCTGCATTCATCACCATGGCTGCGCTGGGACTGGCCGTGACGGCGTCGGCGCAGTCACCGGCGGGCCGGATCGTGACGATCGACTTGAACAAGGTTTTCAACGGTTATTACAAGACACCGATTGCGTCGGCCAAGCTCAAGGAGACCGCGGATTCGTTCAACAAAGATCACGACGACATGATGGCCAATTACAAGAAGGAGATCGACGATCTCAACAAATTGCGCGATGACCAGGACAAGCCCGAGTACTCGGCCGAGGTTCGCGATCAGAAACGCAAGGCGGTGGCGGACAAGCTGACCGAGACCCAGAAGATGCAACGCGACATCGACGATTACCGCACGAGCCACCGCAAGATCCTTGAGGAGCAAACCCAGCGGATGCGCCAGACGATCCTCAAGGAGATTCAAGACGTGATCGATAAGGAATCTCGGGACGCCGGCTACCTGCTGGTCATAGACAAGTCCGGCAACACGCTCAACGGCGCACCGGCGCTGGTATACAGCCAGGACTCGCTGGACATCACCGACAACATCATCAAGATTCTGAACAAGAACGAGCCGAAAGGCGCGGGGGCGTCCAAGCCAGCCGACAGCAAGGGCGACACGAAGTAAGTGTGCAGCTAACGGCCCGTGATATTGCGCGGATGGTTCGCGGCGAGCTATCCGGCAACCCCGACCAGATGGTGACCGGGCTGGCCGGGATGCGTGAAGCCACGCCGAACGATATCAGCTTTCTGGCCAGCCCCAAGTACCAGGCAGCGGTGAAGGCGACGCGCGCCTGTGTGCTGATTGTCGCCAGGGATCTCACGGTTGATTTTGACGGGGTGATTATTCGTGTCGACAATCCGTCGGAAGCGTTTGCAGAGTTGGTCCGCCAGGTTGCGCCCCCGCCGATAACGTTCGCGCCGGGCATCCATCCCACGGCGGTCGTGGCGTCGACCGCCCGGCTGGGCAAGGACGTATCCGTCCAACCGCACGCGGTGATCGAGGACCGCGTTGTGATTGGCGACCGCACGGTCATCGGGGCCGGCACCTATATTGGCCACGAGAGCCGCGTGGGAGCCGGCTGCCGGTTTTACGCGAACGTCAGCCTGCGCGAACGGACGATGATCGGGGACCGTGTGATCCTGCATTCGGGCGTGGTGCTGGGCGCGGATGGTTTCGGTTACGAGCAGGTGAACGGAACGCACAAGAAGATTCCCCAGGTGGGCAACGTGGAGATTGGGGATGACGTCGAGATCGGCGCGAACTCGGCGATTGACCGCGGGCGGTTCGGCCGGACGCGGGTCGGGAAAGGCACCAAGATCGACAATCTGGTGCAGATCGGGCACAACTGCGTGATTGGCGAGCACTGCATCATTTGCGGGCTGGTGGGCATTGCCGGCAGCACGATCATCGGCGACCACGTGACGCTGGCCGGGCAGGTCGGCGTTGCGGGGCATCTGACCATCGGCAACAAGAGCATCATCATGGCGCAGGCCGGGGTGACGAAGGATGTGCCGGCGGGCTCGATCATGCTGGGCGCGCCGGCGGTTCCCCACAAAGAATTCAAGCGAATCAACGCGGCCATCCAACGGCTACCGGAAATACTCGCCAAGTTTCACGACCTGAAATAGCCGGGCGAGGGTGCGCCAGGTTGGCGTGGTCGACTGTGACATCGCGCGTCGAGTGTGACAGACTGCGCCGCGCCCTTCTGGTGAAACCAGCGCCGGCATGACCATTCGCGTGATGGCACCGTGTGTGCTAAGGTGGGTTGCCCAATGATTCGTCCCGATAAATTTACGATCAAGGGCCAGGAGGCGCTGCAGTCGGCGCAGGAAATCGCCCAGAAGCTCAACCATCCCGAGGTTGACACCGAGCACCTGTTGTCGGCGCTCATTCAACAGCCGGACGGACTCGTGCGTCCGTTGCTGGACAAGCTCGGCGCGAACGCGGATGTCATTGTTCGTTCGCTGGACGACACGTTGAATCGCCGGTCGCAGGTTCATGGCGCGGACGCGAGCCAGGTGTCCATGAGCAAGGGACTGCGGACGGCGCTGGAGGCGGCGTTCACGGAGGCCGACAAGTTGAAGGACCAATTCGTCGGCACGGAGCACATGCTCCTGGGAATCGCGGGCACGACGAATCTTCTCAAGCCGCACGGCGTGACGCCGGCGGCGATCCTCAAGGCACTGCGCGACGTCCGCGGCAACACCCAGGTGACGGACCAGAATCCCGAAGACAAATACCAGGCGTTGGCGAAGTACGGGCGCGACCTGACGGAGGACGCACGGCGCGGCAAACTCGATCCGGTCATCGGTCGGGACACGGAAATCCGCCGGGTCATCCAGGTGCTGTCGCGGCGGACGAAGAACAACCCGGTTCTCATTGGCGATCCCGGTGTCGGCAAGACGGCAATTGCGGAAGGGCTGGCGCGGCGGATTGTCAGCGGCGACGTGCCCGAGGGGCTCAAGGGCAAACGGCTCGTGGCGATGGACATCGGCTCGATGCTGGCGGGGGCGAAATTCCGCGGCGAGTTTGAAGACCGGTTCAAGGCGTTCCTCAAAGAGGTGATTGCCAGCGAAGGCAAGATCATCGTGTTCATTGACGAGTTGCACACGGTGGTCGGCGCGGGCAAGGCGGAGGGCGCGCCGGTGGACGCGGCAAACATGCTCAAGCCATCGCTGGCCCGCGGGGAGTTGCACACGATCGGCGCGACCACGCTGGATGAGTACCGCAAATACGTCGAGAAAGACCCGGCGCTGGAGCGGCGGTTCCAGCCGATCTATGTCGGCGAGCCGTCGGTCGAGGACACGATTGCGATTTTGCGCGGCTTGAAGGAGCGGTATGAAGTGCACCATGGCGTGCGCATCCAGGACAGCGCGCTCGTGAGCGCGGCGGTGCTGTCGCATCGGTACATCGCGGACCGGTTTTTGCCGGACAAGGCGATTGACCTGGTGGATGAAGCGGCGTCACGGCTGCGGATCGAGTTGGATTCGCTGCCGACGGAGATCGACGAGATCGAGCGGCGGGTCATGCAATTGGAGATCGAGCGCACGGCATTGAAGAAGGAGAGCGACAAGGCGAGCAAAGAGCGGTTGCACAAGCTGGAGAAAGACCTTGCCGACCTGCAGGAGCAGGTCAAGAAGCTTAAGACACAATGGCAGAACGAGAAGGGCGTGGTCGATGAGATTCGGAACCTGAAATCGGCGATTGAGATGTCGCGGGAACAAATGGAGCAGGCCAAGCGCGAGGGCAACCTCAGCAAGGCCAGCGAAATCCAGTACGGGCGACTACCCGACCTGGAGAAAAAGATCGAGGTGGCCGACCAGAAGCTGGCGAAACTGCAGAAGACATCGAAGATGCTGACCGAAGAGGTCACGGAAAACGACATTGCCGACGTGGTCGCGCAGTGGACGGGGATTCCCGTTTCGCGGCTGCTGGAAGGCGAGCGCGAGAAGCTCGTGCACATGGAGGACCGGCTGCGGTTGCGGGTCGTCGGCCAGGAGGACGCGATTGCGGCGGTATCGAATGCCGTGCGTCGGGCGCGGAGCGGGTTACAGGACCCGAACCGGCCCATTGGCTCATTCATTTTTCTCGGACCGACGGGGGTCGGCAAGACGGAGCTGGCGCGAGCGCTGGCGGAGTTTCTGTTTGATGATGAGAACGCGATGGTGCGCATCGACATGAGCGAATACATGGAGAAGCACACCGTGGCGCGGCTGATCGGCGCGCCACCGGGGTATGTGGGGTACGAAGAGGGCGGGCAATTGACCGAAGCGGTCCGGCGGCGACCGTACTCGGTGGTGTTGCTGGACGAGATCGAGAAGGCGCACCATGACGTGTTCAACGTGATGCTACAGGTGCTCGATGACGGGCGCCTGACGGACGGTCAGGGGCGGGCGGTGGATTTCAAGAACACGGTGCTGATCATGACCAGCAACATCGGCTCGCAGCATTTCGCCGAGAAGCAAGGGGACGACGAGGCGGTGCGTCAGCGCGTGATGGAGGATTTACGGGCGCATTTCCGGCCTGAATTCCTGAACCGCGTGGACGAGATCGTGTTGTTCCACGGGTTGACGCGCGAGGACATCAAGAAGATCGTGGATATCCAACTGGCCCGCGTCCAGAAACGGTTACTCGATCAGAACATCGCCGTGACGGTGACCGATGCGGCGAAAGACGTGATTGCGCGCGAGGGATACGATCCGGTGTTCGGGGCGCGGCCGCTGAAGCGGGTGATCCAGAAGAAGATACTCGACGCGCTATCGCTGGAAATCCTGTCCGGCAATTTCAAGGAAGGCGACAAGATCAAGGTGGTGGTGGACAAGAAGCGGGCGGGTGAGCTGGCGTTCGAGCGGGGGTGATGCGCTCAGGTTTGGAGACCTTCGGTCGAAATACGTGCGGGGTCAGGAGACCCGCGCACAACATCCAGGCTGGTTTACTCGGACGTGTCGGAAGATGCTGGAGGGATTGGTTTGGCGGTGAAGGATGGCTGAATCGTAACGGGGCCGGCCCCCAACGCCCCGGCGCTGTACTCCGGTTTCATCCTTTTCGACATGCCGGCGCGCTCCCTGTTGCCGGAGCCCCTGGTCGGCGTGAGGAAAACTTGCTGATCCGCTAGCGCGGCTTCGAGAGGCGAGACTTTGGCGAGACCGGATTCGTAGCGAAGTTCCACGGGGCCGAGGCGGATCGATGCGCCATCCGGAAGTTTCACGGCTATGATCTGCTCGCCGTTCACAAACGTGCCATTGGTGGACTTGAAGTCGTGCAATTGATACGTGTCCCCGTCGCGGACCAGCATCCCGTGCATTGAGGAGACATTCGTATCCGGGATGCAAATGGCGTTGTCTTCGTTGCGACCGATGGTGATGAGCTTGTCCGTTAGCTCGATCGTGGTGGCGAGCGAACTCGGCGACAGTATGTGCAGCTTCGGCATAGGCGACCCGATTCGGAACATAGCGCAGGCGCGCGACGGAGTCAAATTACGGGCCGCGATAAATTGTAGCCGCGAATCCTATTCGCGGTGTGTTCTTGCCGCGAAAGAGTTTCGCGGCTACAAAAGTCGCCTGAGGTGCGATTATGGCGAACCATTGGCTGCTGAAGACGGAACCGAGCACGTATTCGTTTGGGGATTTGGAGCGGGACAAACGGGCGGTATGGGATGGCGTGTCGAATGCGCTGGCGCTGAAACATCTGCGGTCGATGAAGCGTGGCGACCTCGCGTTCATTTACCACACGGGTGACGAGAAACAGATTGTCGGCATTGCGGAAGTCACGAGCGACGCGTATCCCGACCCGAAAGAGAAGGATGCGCGGTTGGTGGTGGTGGACTTGAAACCCCGGGAGCGTCTGGCGCGGCCGGTGACGCTGGGCGAGGTCAAGGCGTTGAGTGAATTTCGGGATTTTGAACTGGTTCGGATGGGACGGTTGAGCGTGATGCCGGTCAGCGAGGAGAGGTGGAAGAGGCTGGTGGGGATGGGGGCGGTGGGGTGATTCAGCGGTTGGACGTGACCGGTTTCCACGCGAGCGCGAACAGTCCATGTTGATTTTTGCGAGTGTTGTGTCATCGTGTTCGATAATGATCGGAGGAATGTTATGATGCATAACAAAGTGTGGATTTGGATTGTTAGCAAACTCGCTTCCTGGTCGGGTTGGGTATGGCAATGGTTTCCGTACGAGTTCGTGCGTAAGGACAGAGCGAAAACGGACGTGGCTCGCCACGATGAAGGCAACCAGTTGGTGCCGTCAGACGTTCGTCTCGCGGCAGTGGCACAAGCGCGGGTGCTGTTGTTCAAAATCAATGGTGTGCGGCATGATCCGGCGCAATGCGGCATGGTCGGAATGGAGTGCGACAACTGGCTGAATGAGAATGGTCTGTATCTTCCCGAAGCGATTCGCAAGCAGTTTTACCGGAGCGTCCGGGCTTGCCAACTCTTGTCGAGTTGCAATATACCCGGCCGCAGGGATACCGATTTTATGAGGCTGCTCAGGGAGCAGACGGAGCAAGCGGAGCGTGGCGTGGAAGTGATTGAGGAATACGTCGATTCATTCGACAAATAGCATTACCTGTCCCGACAGCCTGCCCCTTCCGCGAGACACATACACTCGACGCCGTCACTGTCATCCTTGACCGGCAAGCCGTCGCGTCATTGGAACGAGTCGATGTCGGACGCAATGGCGACCACTCCTGGGCGACGGCTTATCTGTCACCTAACTGCAGCGGGCAGACGCGGAGGTCTGCCCCTACATCCCGCCTGCACCTGGGAACGACAGAGATTCCTCGACAAGCTCGGAATGACAAGGCGCTCAGTCGTGAGATGGCATCGGCACGCACCCTTGCACATGACGCGGAATCACGAGGAGATATTTTGTTGACATTGCTATCGTGATACGATATAGGTCACGGCGACATGCGGAGATATGTGGGGTGGTGGGGAAGGGAGAGGGACCGACGGCCGGGCGCCCGGTGACCGAGCGCCGCGTGGGGGCACGCGGCCTACAACACCCGAAACGGCGGGATACGCTCGTCGGACTGGGCATCCCGCCCCACAATTATGAAGGCGACCGGGTCCGCGCTCGCCGAGCGCGGCTACAGCAGGCGCCACGAAAAAGGTGTTTTTGCGAAACAAACCCAAGTTTATCCAAGCCGGCGTGGAAAATTGATGAAAACAAAGCCAAAAACGAACCCAAATTGGGGTGTGTTTGGGAGGGGAATTGGGGGTTGATCCGGCCGATTTGGGGGGCGAAAACGACGTGGCGCAGAGGAGAACCCACCCCTGTTTCCCCTCCGTGGGAGGGGATGGTGGAAGATCCGCGAATGAGATTCGCGGCTACAACCAAGGGCGTTACACAGCGGGTTGCTGTTGGGTGAGGCAGTGGAAGGAGCCGAGGCCCAAGATGAGGTTGGTGCTGTCGATTCCGACGACGCGGCGGTCGGGGAAGAGTTTTTGCAACGTGTCGATGGCGGCCTTGTCGGTGGCCGGGTTGCGATAGGTGGGCAGGAGGACGACGCGGTTGGCGATGTAGAAATTGGCGTAGCTGGCCGGCAACCGTTGGCCGTTGTATTCGATGAAGCCGGGCATGGGCAACTCGACGACGCGGAGGGGTTGACCATCCTGATCGCGCATGGCGTGGAGACGTTTGAGGTTTTCCTGGAGGGGCTGGTAATTGTCGTCGTGGGTGTCGGGTTCGATGACGGTCACGACGGTATGCGGGTCGACGAATCGGGCGAGGTCGTCGATGTGACCATCGGTATCATCGCCCGCGATGCCGTCCCCGAGCCAGAGGACGTTGGAGACGCCGAGGTAATCGCGGAGGTACTGCTCGATCTGCGGCTGGCTGAGGCCCGGGTTGCGGTTGGGGTTCAGGAGACAGGAGGTCGTGGTGAGGAGCGAGCCCGCGCCGTTGACGTCGACGGAACCGCCCTCCATGACGATGCCCGGACTGAACAGCGGGAGGCCGAGGAGTTCGGCGACGCGTTGCGGCACGGCGTCATCGTCGTCGTACGGGGGATACTTGTTACCCCAGGCGTTGTAGCGCCAATCGACGATGGCCATCTCGGCCTTGCGCACGACGAAGATGGGACCGTGATCACGGCACCAGGGTTCGTAGGACGGGATGCGGTGGTAGAAGACATTCGGCTCGCGGTCGCCCACGGCGCGTCGGGCGATGGATTCGACCTCGTCGTTGCGGACATTAATATGGACAGGTTCGTGCGGCGCGATGGTCCGGACCATTTCGGCGAGCGTCGGCAGCGCCTCGTCGTAACGATCGGGAAAACTGATCCCGTCGGGACGCGGCCAACTGAGCCACGTGGCCGCGTGGGGATGCCACTCGGCGGGCATGCGGTAGCCGAGTTCGCGGGGGGTCAATTGGCCCTGGGTCATTGGCTAATCTGTTAGCAGGTTGCCGTGGGCAGCGAAAGAAGTTTGTTCGGCTGCTGACATTTGATAGTTTTGCCAACGATGAATGCCAAATTCAGATTCGTTCTCAGCCTGTTGGTTCTCGTGGGAAACCTCGCGCGCGCGCAAGGCACGAATGCGCCGACGACGGGCATCGACGTTTACGATGGGTTTGAGACGCCGGAGCTGAGCAAGCTTTGGGACACCAGCCGATTTGCTCCCGGCGCGGTGGAAATGCAGACGAACATTGTTCGGGCGGGCCACGGCGCCGCCAAGATCACCCTTCACGCCGGCGAGAAATTTGAAGCCGGCATCAACGGCAACAAGGACAGCGAACGCGCGGAATTGCGGGAGGGTCCCAAGAAGCTGGTATCGAGGGAGAACAAGGCTTACGAATACTCGTTCAGCGACTTCATCCCGACGGATTTTCCCATCGTGCCGACGCGCCTAGTCATCGCGCAGTGGAAGCAATATTGTCCCGAAGGGGGCAACTGCTCGGACGACAGCCCGGTGGTGGCGCTTCGGTACGTTGCCGGCGTGCTGTTCATCACGCGTCAGATCGGCCCCCATCCAACGACCATTTTCAAGACGACCGAAGACCTGCGTGGCAAATGGACGGATTTCAAGTTTCAGATCCGGTTCACGACCAATGAGACCGGACGGATCAAAGCGTGGCTCAACGGCAAACAGGTTGTGGATTACACCGGCGCGACCGCCTATCCCGAGAATCCGACGACGAGCTATCCGAACCCGAGCTACTATTATTTCAAGATGGGTCTGTATCGCGACGTCATGGCCGAGCCGATGACGATCTACATTGACGAATATCGCAAGAGGGAATTGCGCGAAGACGAATTTTAATGTGACTGCGTCGTTGCTGGCATCAGTCGAGCAAGCGCTGGCTGATGCCGCCGTAGGCATCAATGCGGCGGTCGCGAAGGAACGGCCAATGCTGGCGCGTTACCTCGACTTTGCGGAGGTCGCACTTCGCGATGAGGGCCTCTTCCTTATCGTAGCCGGCCTCGGCAATCACTTCGCCAAATGGATCGCAAATGAACGAGCCGCCCCAGAATTGGATGGCGCCTTCGAGTCCGACGCGATTGGGCACGGCGACAAACACGCCGTTGGCGATGGCGTGAGACCGCTGGATCGTGACCCAGGCATCATGCTGCTTCGCGCCGAATTGCTTTTTCTCGCTGAGATGCCAACCGATGGCCGTCGGATAAAAGAGGATTTGAGCACCTTTCAACGCAGTGATCCGCGCGGCTTCCGGGTACCATTGATCCCAGCACACGAGCGCGCCGATGGTGGCGTGTTTGGTCGCGAACGATTGAAAGCCGAGATCGCCGGGGGCAAAGTAGAATTTCTCGTAGTACAACGGATCGTCGGGGATATGCATCTTGCGGTACCGGCCAGCGAGCTTGCCGCGCGGGTCGATGATGACGGCGGTGTTGTGATACACGCCGGCGGAACGTTTCTCGAAGATCGAGCCGACGATGGTGATGCGGTGGGCGCGCGCGACGGCGGCGAGCGCGGTCGTGGTCGGGCCCGGGACCGGTTCGGCGAGCGCGAACTGGCTGTGGTCCTCGGCCTGGCAAAAATAGAGCGACCGGAACAGCTCGGGCAGGCAAACGATTTGCGCGCCGCGTTTGGCGGCTTTTTCGATAAGCGCGAGCGCGCGTTTCAGGTTCGCCGAGGGCTGCGCGGTGCAGCGCATCTGGATGATGCCGACGGTGACGTTCTGGTGTTTGGCGGCCATGTGAAGAAATGCGGCAGCACGATGATGAATTTCTTGCATTGCTGCAAGAAATTTGTTTCCCTTCGCGACGGCAGCGAGAAACAATTCACATGCATTTTGTTCCATCGAAGATTTTTCTGACGAAGGGTGTCGGCACACACAAACACGAGCTGCGAAGTTTCGAGCTGGCGCTGCGGGACGCGGGCATCGAGAAGTGCAACCTGGTGACGGTGTCGAGCATCCTGCCACCGCGGTGCAAGATCATTTCGCGCAAGCAGGGCGAGCAGTTGCTGCAGCCCGGCCAGATCACGTTTGCGGTGATCGCGCGCCTCTCGACGAATGAGCCGCACCGGCTGATTGCGGCATCGATTGGCGTGGCGCAGCCGGCCGACGAGGACGCGTACGGTTACCTGAGCGAATTGCACGCGTACGGGATGAACGACACGACGGCGGGTAATTTTTCCGAGGACATGGCGGCGGCGATGTTGGGAACGACCTTGGGCGTTGATTTTAATGAGGACGCGGGCTGGGATGAGAAGGAACAGGTCTTCCGCATGAGCGGAAAGATCGTCCGCACAAGCAATTGCACGCAGACAGCCGTTGGCCATCCGCAAGGGCTCTACTCGACGGTGATCACGGCGGCGATATGCCTGTTTTGAACTTGGAATGCGTGGTTTGCCTTTCGCGGCAAAGGCATCTATGATAACGCCGTGAAGAACGACGTCGTCGAAGTGCAGGTGAAGGGCGTGCTGCCGACCACCACGGGTTGCGCAGTGTTCGTCGGCAACGACGAGAAAACGTTCGTCATCTATGTGGACCACAGTGTCGGCGCGGCGATCACGATGTTCCTGCGCAACACCCCGAAAGAGCGGCCGCTCACGCACGATCTGATCGGCCATATTTTTACGGGATTGGGCGTGAAGGTCGAGCGCATCGTCATCAACGATCTCAAGAACAGCACGTATTACGCGCGGCTCGTATTGCGGTCCGAGAACGAACTGGGAAAGAAGATCCTGGAGATCGACTCACGTCCGAGCGATTGCATCGCGCTGGCCGTCCAACAGAAGAGCCCGATCTACGTCGCCGCCAAGGTTTTTCATGTGGTCGAGGACATGTCCGAGGTGCTCAAGCGGATGAAGCAGGAGGGCGGCGAAGAGTTTACCGGTCAGGAAGAGGAAGGCCAGACGGAGTGAGCCTTCGGCAGCGTTGTCAGCGCCACCACGGGTGATCGACCCGGTAGACGTAGATGGAATAGCCAATCACCGCCGCCGGCTCCATGTCCAACAGGGGTTTGTATTCGTCGCGTTCGTTTGCTGGAAAATAGAGGCCGCGCAGATTGGAAGCGCTCACCGCAACGAAACCGGGCAGGATCGGGCCGGACTGGCGCTTGGTATCAAAAAACGGCCCGCCGGGAAGGTAGGTGCAGTCGATCTTGTAGTAGTCGGCATCGGCCGTGCCGAAGTAGCTCAGGTTGATGTGGTGAACGTCGTGCTGGTCCATCCACAGCTTCAAGCCTTTCAGGTCCTGACCCCAATCGAGATTGGAATCAACGAGATACTCGTGTCCGTTGCGCGGGCCGCCGACGAATTGGTTGAAGAACGCCAGATAGTGCGGGCAGACCGTGACAAATTCGCCAAGTGCCAGGAGACAGAGCACGGCCAGAGTGAGGCGAAGCGGGCTGGGCCGTTGCGCGCACAGTTTGGTGATGGCGTAACCACTGAGCAGCAAGGCGAACGGGTAGACCGGGAGGATGTGACGCAAGCCGATGTTCAATTTTGCCAGCATCGCGGCCACCAGAAACGTCACCAACGGCAGCAGCGCGTAGATGGCATCGTCGACAAGACGCCGCCAGCGACTTGCGGCCAGGATGACCCCGGCGCCGAACAGCACGATCACGGAGATGGGCGTTTTGATCAGGAACGCGAAGGGGAAGAACCACCACCAACCGTCCGTGCGATAGCTGCCCGCGAGGAAGCCGCTGCGCTTTTGGGCTTTGGCCTGCCCGAGGAGGAAGCCTTCGTTGTAGGCGTTCGGAAGCAGGTGGTGTTCATCCACCCATGCGATCACGCTGGCGAGGGTAGGCGTGCGCTTGAGGATGCCGGGATCGTTGTGCAATTCCATGCGCCATTCGGGTGCGGCGGATGGCAGGTAGCGAAAGTCGTAAGCAGCCCAGATCGCCACCCACGCGGCGATCGCAAGCGTTGCGAAGATGACCGCGACTGCGGAGAGTCTTTTCCACCGGGTGGACAGTTCCGTCCACCTGCCAATGCGGACCGGCCAGGTGGACTTCTGGCAGGCGCGGGCGACCAGTAGCGCCAGTACCACCGGACCAAGTAACACGGCGGAAAACTTGCTGGATTGGGCCAGCGCAAAAAAGGCGACCAAACCGAGCAGGTTTCCGGCGCTGAGGCGGCGCGCGGTCCGCCACAGGAAGTAGGCAACACCGAAGGCAAAGCAGGCCACACCAAAATCCGTGGTGACGAGCCGGCAATTCGCCAGGATGTTGGGCTCGATGGTATAGAACCCGAGCACGACCACGGCCGGCCAGAAGCCGAACAACTCGCGGGACCAATAGAACAGGAGCACACCCAGCAGCACGCCCAGAAGGACAATCATGAACCGGGCTGCGTAGAGGAGACGGTCGGCATCGTTGAAGACATAGAGCATATCGTGGCAAAAGAGGAATTGTCCCCCCATAACCCAGGACGCGGAAGCCACCGGGTCGATTCTCTGCAGGTCCATCTTGATTCCGTTCATGCCGAGTAACGGCAACGCGGCCCACATGCGAATGAACGGTGGATGCTCCGGGTCGGTGCGGTAATCGTGGAACTTGAGGGCGCTGTAGCCCGCGGTGAGGTGTTGCGGCTCGTCCCATGTCGCAGATTCGCGCACGTAGCTGCCGACGGTCAACGCCAGGAACACGACGGCGAAGACCGCCAGGCAAAGGATGCCGCGAAACCGTTCCGAGACTTTCATGGGCGCGGATTATACCACCAATTGGTCTCGACCCAATAGACGTGGATCGAATAACCGATCACCGCGGCCGGCGTGCGCTCCAAGAGGGGGGTGAAGAAGTCGGGCGCCGGCGCGACGCGATGGACGTCGTGCAGGTTTTGCACGCTCACCGCGACGTAGCCCGGAAGACGCGGCCCGCTGACCGTTGGCGCCATATTTTCCATCATGCCGGGCAGACCCGCCCAACGGATTCCGTAGTACCCTGGATCCGCTGTGCCGAAATAGCTGAGGTTGATCACCTCAACATGGTGGGCGTCCATCCAGCGTTTCAGCGGTTTGAGGTCCTGGCCCCAATCGAGATTCGAGTCGAGAAGGACGAGATGTCCGTTGCCGGGCCCCCCGATGATTTGATTGAAGAAGGCCAGACAATGCGGATAGACGGTGGCGAGTTCAACGCAAGCGAGCGCGACAGGGACCAGCAGAACGCCGGCGCGCCACTTCGCCCGCATCTCATCAAGCGTCACTCCCGCGATGAGGAGCGCGAATGGATAGACCGGCAGGATGTGACGCAGGCCGATGTTGAGGTGCGCCATCATGGCTGCGCCGAGGAAAATGGCCGGCGGAAACACGAGGAAGGCGGCGTTGGTTCTCCAGCGCACGGGTTCCTGGATGAGGAGCACCAGGCCACAAACGAGAAGCAACAGGATGGTTAATGGCGTTTTGACCAGAAATGCCGCGAGGAAATAGTACCACCAGCCGGTGCGACTGGTTCGGCCCGCCAAATACGCGGTCCGGTGTTGCGTCTTTACCTGGCCGAGAATGAAACTCTGCGCGTAGGCATTGGGAACCAATTGGTGTTTGTCCAGCCAATCGGCGACGCGCGCGACCATGTGTACCGACTGCAGAAACTGTGTGTCTTCCCGTACAAGCCGGAGATCGTCGCTGGGGGTAATCGTCCCATACCGGAAGCCGTATGCGGCCCACACTGCCACGTACGATGCGAGGGCCAGAACCGCCGCGACCGCAAGCGAAACGAGCAGTTTCGCGCGCCGCGAACGAAGGTCGCCTCCCTCGGTGATGCGGCAGGGCCAGGGATCCGTGCGAAGAGCGCGCACGACCAGCAGCACCAGCACAATCGGCCCGAGGAGCAGCGCGGAGAACTTGGAGACCTGAGCGAGCGCGAAGAACGCCGCGACGCCGGCGACGTTGCCACCAGTGAGTCGTCGCGTCGTGCGCCAGAGGAAATAGAGGGCGCCGAAACCAAAACATGTTAGGCCGAGGTCGGTGGTGACGAGGCTTGAATGGGCGAGGATGTTTGGTTCGACACAGTAGAGCGCGAGGATCGTTGCCGCCGTCCAAAATCCAAAGAGTTCGCGCGCCCAACTGAAGACCAGGATTCCCAGCAGGATCCCGAGCAGGACCGTCATAAACCGGGCGCGATACAACAGATGGTCGGCGTCGTTGAGTTCGTAAAGGAAGCGATGACTAAATTTCCATGCGTCGGCCGCGCTCCACGAGGGGCTGTTCGTATCGATCCGGACCTCGGGCATGGCCAGCAACGGCAGTGCCGCCCACAGGCGCAAGAACGGCGGATGTTCGGGGTCGATGCGGTAATCGTGCAGGCGCAACGCCGTATAGCCGGCAGTCAGGTGCTGCGGCTCGTCGACCGTCGCGGATTCGTGCGTGTAGCTGCCAACGGTGAGCGCGGTGAATGCCACCGTGAATGCGCACAGCACGACCGTCGTTCGAACCCGGGCGCTACCCTCCATGGGTGTGGAGTGTACCGACTCGCGCTGAGTGTGACCACCAAAACCTGTCGCCTACCACCACGGCTGGTCAACCCAATACACGTAGATGCAGTGACCGAGGACGGCGACCGGTTGGCGTTTCTGGAGGCTGGCGTACAGGCTCTTGGCGAAATCGCTCAGATACGGGCCGCGCAGGTTGGTGGCGCTGACCGCGATGTAGCCGGGCACCTGTGGTTTGCCGATTCGACCGTAATCGTAGAACGGCGAACCGGGCAACGGGTTGTACTCGATTCCGTAGTAGGCCGGGTCGGCCGAGCCGAAGTAACTCAGGTTGATGCGGGCCACCTGATGTTCCGTCATCCACTGTTTGAGCAGTTTCAGATCCTGGCCCCAATCGAGATTGGAATCGACCAAATATTCGACACCGTGTCGCGGCCCACCAACGCTGACATTGAAAAACGCGAGGCAGTCGGGGTAAACGGCGGCGAATTCGGTGACCTGCGCCAGACACAAGCACGCAAGAGCAATGCCTCTCCACCGACGTCTTGTTCCCGACATTGATGATGGGAACAGAGCGGCGATGGTCCGCCCGGCCAGCAGCCAGGCAAACGGATAGACGATCAGGATATGTCGCAGACCGATGTTCAAGTGACCGGCCATGGCCACGGCAAAATACGCCGCCGGTGGTCCGACGAGGAACAGGCCGTCCAGCCAGTTCTCCGTCCAGTCGGCAGCCCAAAGGATCAACCCGATGAATGACAGGAAGAGGAGGGTAATGGGAGTCTTGATGAGAACCGCCACCGGAAAGTAATACCACCATCCCTGCTTGCTGGATTCTCCGAACAAATAGGCACTCCGCAATTGGGCCTTCGCGGCCATCGAGAGGAATCCCTGGGCACAGACGTTGGGCAGCAGGTGATGCTTGTCGACCCATTGCATCAAGCTGGTGAATCGGGGCAGGCGACGTTGCGCCTCAATATCGGTGGCGAACTGCGCCTCTTCGATTGTCGCGGTCGTCGGCGCGTAGCGGAAAGAATAGATCGCCCAAAGCGCCGTGTAAGAAACCAGCATCAGGCAGCCGATGGAAGCGAGAGCCAGCATGGTTTTGCGTGCCCGCGACGAAAGAAGCGTGGCGCGACGGAAATGGCAGGGCCACGGCGTCGGTTGAAGCGCCCGCACCAGCAACAAGGCCAGAAGAATCGGCACCAGCAAAACCGCGGAGTACTTGCTCAGTTGGGCGAGCACGAAGAAGACGGCAAGTCCGATGGCGTTGCCGATGCCGAAATTGCGCGCGACGCGCCACGCGAAATAGACCGAGCCGAAGATGAAGCAGGTTGCGCCCAAATCCGTTGTGACCAGACCGGAATGGGCCGCCAGATTCGGATCCGTACAAAACAATCCCAGCACGATCGCGGCGGGCCAGAACCCGACCAATTCCCTGGCCCAACAGAAAACCAGAATGCCGAGGAGCACGCCGAGCAGGCTGATCATGAAGCGAGCGGGGTAGAGCAGGCGATCCGCATCGTTGTCCTGATAGAGGAATTGATGGCAGAAGCGCCATTCATTCCCGACGAGCCAGTAGCGAGTGTGAGTGTCCAGCTTGATCCCGGGCGTCACCAACAGCGGCAGCGCGGCCCACATGCGCAGCAACGGCGGGTGTTCCGGGTCGACGCGGTAATCCTGCAGTTTCCACACGACATAACCATCGGTGAGGTGTTGCGGCTCATCGATGGTCGCGGAAAGACGGCGATAACTGTGGATGGTGAGAAACTCGAAGACGACGGCGAACAGAATTAGGACAGCGCTTGTACGAATCCAATCCGATCGGTTCACAAGGCTGGATTGTAACGCGTGACCACCGCCGCGACCACAAAAACCGTCGCGCGACTCCGATCACACCGACTACAATCCCAGATTGGTCCCGAGGACGGGTTTCGCGTCCTTTTCGATGATGATCTCCCGGACCGTTTTGCCGGCAGGGATCATCGGCAGCACGTGCTCGGTGTACGGGACGATAACATCGAGGACGTACGGCTCCTTCGAATCGAGCATCCGCTGCATCGCCGCCCGCAATTCGCTCTTGCGCGTGACGCGTTCGGCGGGGACGTTGAAGCCCTTCGCGACCGCGACGTAATCGGGATAAATCTTGTGCGGGTTCTGCGGGTCGCCGAGATACGTGTGGCCGCGGTTCGAGTTGTAAAACTTGTCTTCCCACTGGACGACCATGCCGAGATGCTGATTGTTGAGAACCAGCGCCTTCGCGGCGATGCGCTCGATGTGGGCGGTGGCGAGTTCCTGGATGTTCATCAGGAACGAGCCGTCGCCGTCGATGTCAACGACTTGCTTGTCAGGGAACGCGACCTTGGCGCCCATCGCCGCGGGATAACCGTAGCCCATCGCGCCGAGCCCCGCCGAGGTCAGGAACGTGCGCGGGTGCTTGAACTTGTAGTACTGGCCGGCCCACATCTGGTGCTGGCCGACACCCGTGGTGACGATCGCCTCGCCGCGGGTCAGTTCATCGAGCAACTCGATGACGTACTGCGGCATGATGATCTCGTTGACATCGCCCTGGAGAAACTCGCGGACGTACTGCGATTTCAACACCTCATCGGTCACGCGGTAGCGGAAGGGGAATTGCTTTTTCCACTCGTCGATCTGCGCGTGCCACTCGGTGAACTTCTTGCCCTTGACGACCTTGTTGAGCTGCTGGAGCGCGTATTTGATGTCGCTGACGATCGGCAAATGCGCGACCTTGTTCTTGTTGAGCTCGCTCGGATCGACGTCGATGTGGACAATCGTGCCGTGCTTGGCGAACTCGCTGACCTTGCCCGTGACCCGGTCGTCAAACCGGACGCCGAGCGCCAACAGCAGGTCGGACTTGTCGACGGCGTAATTGGCGTACACCGTGCCGTGCATCCCGAGCCAGCGCATGGACAACCGGTGATCGGACGGAATCGCGCCAACGCCCATCAGCGTGGTCGCGACGGGGATGTTGGCCTTCTCGGCGAACTCGACCAGTTCCTTGCCGGCGTTGGACGAAATAATGCCGCCGCCCGCGTAGATGACCGGCCGCTCGCTCTTCTCGATCAACCCCGCGATCTCGTTGACCGCGATGTCGCTGATGCGCTTGTCGGGGTTGTAGCCGCGCAAATTGATCTTGTCGGGGAACACCGGCGTGCACGTGCTCTGCTGGATGTCCTTCGGGATATCGATCCAGACGGGGCCGGGTCGCCCGGTATTGGCGATGTAAAACGCCTCTTTGAAAACGCGCGGGATGTCCTCGACGTTCATGACGAGGTAGCTGTGCTTGACGATCGGCAGCGCCAGGCCGAACACGTCGGTTTCCTGGAACGCGCCCTTGCCGATCATCGCCCGCGGGACCTGACCCGTGATCAGGATCATCGGAATCGAATCCATATAGGCATCGGCGACGCCCGTGACGAGGTTCGTCGCGCCGGGGCCGCTGGTCGCGATGGCGACGCCGCATTTCCCGCAGGCGCGGGCGTAACCATCGGCGGCAAACGCGCCCCCCTGCTCGTGACGCGGCAAAATCGTGCGAATGCTCTTCGACCGTGTCAGCGCCTGGTGCAATTCCATGCTCGCGCCGCCCGGATAGGCAAATACCGTGTCCACACCCTCGCGTTCGAGACATCTGACGACGATGTCGCACCCGCGCATGGGTGTGTGCGGTTCCGCGCCGAGTTCGACAATCGGCGCTGCGGTCTTGGCGCGGCTCTTGGCCGCGGCATGTGCCTGTTGTTTGCTCATCGGAATTCCGTTCCTTCCAAGGACAATCGACCCTTGAGAAGCCATCATTTATACACCCAAAACCCTCCCCCGGCAACGCAATTCGAGTCCGACGGAGCCGAAGCGTAGCGGGGACGCGACCGTCGTATTTCGGGTCGCAAAAGCGCTTCGGACTAGCTTGGAGCGCAATTCCAGCCCCAAAATTGGCTTCGTTTTTGGCTTTCTGACTTTCGAATTTCCACGCCGGCTTACACAAAATTGGGTTCGTTTCGCAGTCCCACCCCCCGGTGGCCTCTCCTTCGTAGGGGTTGGCTCCCATGCCAACCCTGCTCTTGTAGCGACCGGCCCGGTCGCCGCCGTTGATAGGCCGCCTCGATTCCGCCATCCCCTCCCATGGAGGGGAAACAGGGGTGGGTTCTCCACCTCGCCAACCCCAACGCGGATGACAAACCCCTTCATGGCATCGTGGAGTGTATCGCAAAAAGATAATTTGTCAAATCCAAAAGCGCAATAGACGATCACATGTCATGTGGCGGAGGTAGGCGGCGTCCGATTTGGGTGAGGCGTCAAGTGTATTGCGGCATCAATACGACAGGATTACACTCTGAGCACTATAGCAACGAACAATCCCCCGAACATGTGCTTACGGATCCATCTTCTCCGGGGCTTGATTCCGTCCACCCGCGCCGTTAGCCTTCCACCACCTATGACGCTCCAAGTAATCGGCATTGATCACATCTACGTCACGGTGTCGGACCTTCGGCGCTCGGAAAAGTTCTACGACGGCGTGATGCGGCTGCTGGACTTTCGCAAGGGCACCGGCTCCGTGGACGGCGAACCGTGCATTCATTATTACAATCGGTGTTTTCAGTACACGCTGCGGCAGGCGCGGGCCGGCGCTCCGGTCCACGAACCGCTCGCACCGGGACTCAACCATCTTTGTTTCCAGGTGGCGGAACGCAGTGATGTGGATGCGACCGCCCGCGGGCTGCGGTCGCTGGGAATCACCGTTTCCGAGCCGCGCGTCTACCCGGAGTACGCGCCCGACTACTATGCGATTTATTTTGCCGACCCCGACGGCATTCGCCTGGAGATCGTCGGACGCACCCGCCTGCGCGACGTCATTCGGGAAAAGTGGGATGAGTTGAATGCATTCGAGAATCCGCTACAGAAGATCGGAGCAGGTTAGGACGTGCACCACGCTTGATTTGATAGGTGCGGCAATGTGGGGAAAAAACCCTCACCCTGACCCTCTCCCTTCACAACAAGGGAGAGGGGAGTTTCCTCGCCCCGCTGGGGGAGCCGAGTCCGACGAGACGCCGCCAGTCGTGCCGAGGCGGCAAAGGATTAAGGTGAGGGGGAAGCCGTTAGCTAAATCGTATCGCATCAACACAGGCGACCAATCATGATGACCTATCGACTTGCCACGGCGGACGACTGCCCACTGCTCGCGAAACTCAACCATCAGTTGATTCATGATGAGGGGCACAGGAACCCGATGACCGTTCCCGAGTTGGAGCAGCGGATGCGCCGGTGGCTCGAGGGCGAGTACGTGGCCATCCTGTTCGAGGAGGCCGGGAAGGTCGTCGCCTACGCGCTGTATCGGGAACGACCGGACGAGATCTATCTGCGCCAGCTCTTTGTCGTTCGCCAACGCCGCCGGAAAGGCTTGGGCAAACAGGCGATGCGCCTGCTGCGCACCGAAATCTGGCCGACGACCAAGCGGCTGACCGTCGAAGTGCTCGTGGCCAACACGGCGGGCGTGGCGTTCTGGCGGTCGGTCGGGTATCGCGATTATTCGCTGCAGTTGGAGATCATGCCGACGGATGTCGCCGAGGCTTGATTGACCGGGCAGCGGGGGACCATGGGAGGGCGAGCCTCCCGGCGAGCCGTTGTTTGTTGTAAGATGCCGGGCGGTGAGGGAAAACGAAGGGGAGAGTCGAGTCCCAAACCGCGATTGCTCACTCCGCCAACTTCCACTCGCCTACCATCTCGCTCTCGACTCTCCACTTCAAAGTAAGCCCGTTTCCGGAAATTGCAACTGGCTGCGGGCGGGAGTTTTGGCGGCGATGATTGGCGGGCGGCGGGGGATGGCGATTATTCGTTGAAATTGGAAACGGTGCTGACATAGAATCCGTCATGAGGGCCGGTTCGGCACTGATACTCGGCATCACTGTTATGGGTTTCTTTAATCTATTTGGTTGCTCGCGGAAACCAGGTCCTGACGAAGCGGTCCTCGTTCAACTCAAGAACGCGGGCGTGGATCTCTCCAAGCCACGTACGGTGGAATTCTTTCTCTATCTCCCGACGCAAGCCACTGCCGAAGAAGCTGCCGACCAGGTCAGGAAGGACGGGTTTCAGGCGGAGGTAAAGCCGTCGGCGAAAGGTGGGGATTGGCTCTGTTTCATGACCAAGACCATGCCGCCGACGTTGCCGGAGCTTCAGAAGATTCGGCGTGATTTCGAGGCCATCGCGACAACTCTCCACGGCCAGTATGATGGCTGGGGAACGCCGGTGGAACCCGGCCACTAGCAGGAGATCGTCAGCAGTGAACGTGTCTCATGGTTGCCTTACATGTACCGCGTGCAAAGATCTCTTCACCGCGCACGACTTAGTCGATGGATTTGAACGGTGGGGGGAAGGTGAACGCATCCGGTTGATTAACAATCCTGCAAGCTGGGGATCGAATAATCCCACCTATTCACTCCTCGGATTCTCCAAGGGTAATACCCAAAACAAGGTCATGGCGGACGTCAAGGCCGGCCGAGCAACTTTTGAATCCGTACCGTTCAAGGGCATGAGGAAGCGCTTGGGGTGGTTGCTGCACGCACTCGGGTTGGTTGGCTCAGACGAACAAATCGATAGGTTGTTCCAAACATCAGAGCGACGTTTTCAGTCAGCCTCTCTTATCAGATGCTCTATCAGCGTGCGCAACCAGAAGGGAGAATACTTGTACAAGCTCAAGGACATTCTCGCTGCCGATGGCCCATCGAACGGAAAAGTGCGCGAGATTATCCGACGATGCTCCCGAAGGCATTTATCTGGAGCCAAGGCCGGTCAGAGTTTTATTCTGCTGGGCCTTGACAAAGAGCAGATCCAATGGTGTAAGGCTGCGTTCGCTGAAATCTACGGCCCCCTCAAGAGCCTCAACGAGACGGCTTACCGAACTGATCACCTTAGTTGGGTCCATGTGGCTCACCCGTCAGGAAGTCAAACCGATCCGCAATACCTGAAATGGTGCCAAGGTAAAACGTCAACAGCGAAGGTCGTTTGGGCGCGCGATGAGTTGGGCCATCGAAACAGGACGAGTGGTCGCTAACAGTTGCGTGCAGCCGACGTGTTGCGCAGCTGTTGCGAAACTCAAGGATTTGATACCGTTTTCCGCTTGGTGCTGTTGACTTGATTCCCCTCATTTCTGCCGTTAGCCTAGGCGTGTGGACCCCATTTACCAGGAACTGGCCGGGCTGCTGCAACGCAAGGAACGGCTGGCGTTCGCGGTGCTGGTCGAGACGAAAGGCTCGACCCCGCAGAAGTGCGGCGCGAAGGCGATTTTCCTGCCCGACGGCCGCGTGATCGGAACGCTCGGCGGCGGTTGCCTCGAAGCCGAGACGCGCCAGAAAGCCCTCCGCGCCCTCGAAACCGGCGAGCCGTTCACGTTCAAGGCCGTGCTCGATGATGATTTCGGATGGGACGACGGTTTGATCTGCGGCGGGTCGGTCCAGACCTTCGTGCAACCGAATCCGCAGAGCGGGAAGGTCTGGCAGGCGTTATTGGCCGAACCATCGACGCGTCAACGCCGCGTGCTGGTGACGATCACGACCGGCGACCATGCCGGCAAGCGCGCCCTGTTCTCCACACAAGAATTGATCGTCTCCGACGATCTGCCCGCCGATTTGATTTCCCAGCTCTCCACCAAATGCGCTGAGATACTCCAAGATCCCGAACCCGAGCCCTTATCCTTCATCCTTCATCCTTCATCCCTTTCCGTCTATCTCGAACCCATCCTTCCGCGTCCCGTGCTCGTCATTTGCGGGGGCGGACACGTCGGGTGCGCGGTCGGCAAACTGGCGGCGTGGAGCGGGTTCGATGTGGTCGCCATCGACGACCGGGCCTCGTTCGCGAACAAGGAACGGTTTCCCGACGCCTCGAAAATCATCGTCGATGACCCCGCGAAGGTGATGAAGGAGTTCCCGTTGGATGCGGATTCGTATGTGTGCATCGTCACGCGCGGACATCGGCACGACGCGGTGATCCTGAAGGAAGTCATCCACAGCAAGGCCGGCTACATCGGCATGATCGGCAGCAAACGCAAAGTGCGCACGGTCATGGAAGGTTTCATCAACGAGGGCGTGGCCACCGCCGAGGATTTCCGCCGTGTCCGCACGCCGATGGGACTGGAGATCCATTCGTTGACGGTCGAAGAGATTGCGGTCAGCGTCGTTTCCGAATTGATCGCCGTGCGGCGCGGCGCGCAGAATTACGTGTCGTTGTCCGTGACCAACGCTATCGCCGATAAGATGCTCGACAAGCCGCTCACCGATGCCCAATGAACGTCGCGATCATTCTGGCGGCGGGCGAATCGCGGCGCATGGGCCAACCCAAGCAGCTTCTCCTGTTTGGCGGCACAACGATGATCGAGTGCGTGATCGACGCCCTTCAGTCGCCGCGCGTGGATGAGATCCGGGTGGTGCTGGGGTACAAGGCCGACGAGATCGCCGCGAAGATTGCACACACACACTGCAAGATTGTGAGGAATGAGCGCTACCAGCAGGGTATGTTCACGTCGATGCAGGCGGGGCTGCGCGATTTGCCGAAAGGCGCGAAGATGGTGATGCTCGCGGTCTGCGATCAGCCACGATTGAAACGGGAGACGGTCGAGACGCTCATCGAGAAGTTCGAAAACGAGCGCCACAAGATTCTGATTCCGTCGTACAATGGACGGCAGGGGCATCCGCCGTTGTTGCGGGCCGGGTACGCGAAGGAAATTCTGGCGATGGACGAATCGATGACCCTCAAACATTTCTACGCGGCGCATGCCGACGACATCGCGCGTCTCGTGGTCGAGGACGAGGGCGTCCTCATCGATATCGACGACCGCGAGACGTACGAGCGGGAATTGAACAAGGCGTGATGACCGGCACTTTCGAACTTTTGGCCCGGGATACGAAAACATCCGCTCGTCTGGGCCGGTTGCATACCGCCCACGGGATTGTCGAGACGCCCGTCTTCATGCCCGTGGGCACGCAGGCGACGGTGAAGTGCATGACGCCGGACGAGTTGCATGAATTAAAGGCGCAAATCATCCTCGGCAATACCTACCATCTGTCGATCCGTCCCGGCACCGAACTGATCGCCAAAGCGGGCGGCCTGCACAAGTTCATGGGGTGGGACGGGCCGATCCTGACCGACAGCGGCGGGTACCAGGTCTTCTCGCTGGCCAAACTGCGCAAGATTTCCAAGGAAGGGGTCGAGTTCCAGTCGCATGTGGACGGCGCGACATTGTTTCTCGGGCCGCGGGAGTCGATGGCGGCGCAAGTGGCTCTGGGCAGCGATGTTGTGATGGCATTCGACGAATGTCCCCATTGGCCCTGTGACCGAGAATACGCTTGCAGTAGTCTGGACCTGACCTTAGAGTGGGCGGCCCGCTGTCGAGAGCAGGAATTATCCGACGGCCAATTGCTCTTTGGAATTGTGCAGGGAAGTGTTTATCCCGATTTACGGGAACGAAGTGCGCGCGAACTCGCGGCGATGGGATTCGACGGATACGCCATCGGCGGCGTCAGCGTCGGCGAACCACCGTCCGAAATGGTGCGGCAGGTCGAGATGGCCGTGCCGTTCCTGCCGCCGGACAAGCCGCGCTACTTGATGGGGGTCGGTACCCCGCCGCAGATATTGGATATGATTGCGCGGGGTGTGGACATGTTTGATTGCGTGCTGCCGACGCGCGTGGCGCGCAACGGGACGATTTTTACGGCGCGGGGCACGTACGCGATCAAGAACGCCCGGTATCGCGACGACTTCGGGCCGTTGGAAGAGGGATGTGAATGTTACGCGTGCCGCCGGTTCACGCGCGCGTACATTCGCCACCTGTGCCGCACGAACGAGATCCTCGGGTTGCGGCTGATGACGTGGCACAACCTGCACCTGTACCTGGGCACGTTGCGCCGCGCGCGGGAAGCGATTGCGGCGGGGACATTTGAAGATTTTCGACGGGAATTTACGGCAGCATACACGGAAGGAATCGGAGTAGATGAGACAGTTTGAATTGTTGGCCATGTTCGGACCGCCCTCGGGGACCGAACAGGATCCGCGCGCGCAGATGTTGCAGATGATCGTCACGTTCGGGATCCTCGGCGTGATGTTTTACTTCCTGCTGATTCGCCCGCAGCAGAAGCAGCGCAAGGACCAGGAGAACCTGATCAAGAACGTCAAGACGGGCGACAAAGTGTTGTTGAGCAGCGGCATTTTCGGAATTGTCTCCAACGTCAAAGAGAAATCGCTGATGATCAAGATCGCCGACAACGTCAAGGTGGAAGTGCTCAAGAGCGCGGTCGGGTCGGTCGTCCAGAAGTCCGCGGAAGTGGAAGCCTCCGCGCCATCCCCAAAATAATCGCAGACATATGAACAAACTATTTGGTTGGAAGTGTGCGTTGGTCGCCGCCGTCCTGTTAATGTCGGCCTGGGCGATCTCGCAGTACGGCATCAAACTCGGACTCGACCTGAGGGGCGGGACATCGTTCCTGCTGAAGATGGACATCTCGGGGATCGACCCGGCGGGACGAGGCACGGCGGTGGCCCAGGCGATCGAGGTGCTGCGCAAGCGCATCGACGAGTTCCATGTGGCCGAGCCGTTCCTCCAGCGCGTCGGCGAAGACCGGATTCTGGTGGAACTGCCGGGGTTGAAGGACGCCGACCGCGAGGAAGCGCGCCGGCGAATCGAGAAGACGGCGTTTCTGGAGTTCCGGTTGGTGCATCCCGATAACGCGGAACTGGTTTCCCAATCGTTGAGCGACCCGCGGTTCACCCCACCACCGGGCTACCAGAAGATGACCGTCAAAGAGAACGAAGGAGAGCGGGCGAGCACGTATTTCGTCAAGATCAGGCCTGAGATGACCGGCAAGTACGTGCGGCGCGCCTTCATACAATATGACCAGATGACGGGTGCCCCCCAAGTCGGCATCGAGTTCAATGACGAAGGGGCGAGCCTTTTCGAACGCCTCACGTCCGCGAACGTGGACCATTTCCTGGCCATCGTGCTCGATGGCGAACTCTACACGGCCCCGCGCATCAACGAGGCGATCTCCGGTGGCCACTGCCAGATCAGCCGTCAGGGCGGGTATCCCATCGACGAGGCGCAGCGCTTGGCCAGCGTGCTCGAGAACCCGCTTCAGGCGCCGGTGCATGTGATGGAAGCGCGCACGGTGGATCCGACGTTGGGCCGGGACTCGATTGCCAGCGGTTTCCGCGCGGCGGTAATTGGCGCGAGTGCCGTCATCATCTTCATGGCGGTATACTATCTGGCGGCGGGCGTTGTGGCCGATATCGCCCTGCTCATGAACATCCTGATCACCGTGGGCGTGCTGGCGATGTTCAAGTTCACACTCACGTTGCCCGGCATCGCCGGCGTCGTGTTGACCATCGGCATGTCGGTGGACACCAACGTGCTGATTTACGAGCGCGTGCGCGAGGAGCTGGCGGCGAACAAGGGGTTGCGTGCGGCGATTGCGGCGGCCTACACGCGGGCGTTTCGCGTCATTTTCGACGCGCACTTCACGGCCATCCTCACCGGCGTCATCCTTGTTTCCCTAGGCAGCGGGCCGGTCAAGGGCTTTGGCGTTACGTTGATCATCGGTTTGCTGGCCAACCTGTTCTCCGGGGTGTTCGTCACGCGACTGATCTTCGACTGGCTGGTCGCGAAAGGCTGGCTGAAATCGTTCCAGATGCTGCACGTGTTTCGTCACGTGCCGCACATCAACTTCCTCGGCGTGTGGAAAATCGTCTTCACTCTTTCCTGGGCGTTGATCATCGCCGGCATGGTCATGTTCGTTCACCGCGGCGGTTTGGACATCGGTCGCGGCGAAGTCTACGGAATTGACTTCCGCGGCGGCGACACGGTGACCCTGGGCTTTACCCAGCACGTCGATGCCGACGAAATCCGTCACACGCTGGAACAGAACCATTTCGAAGAGGCGTTCATCCAATACGAGCACGACATGACCGGCGGCGGCGATGTGCTGTCGTTGCGATTGCCCGAAGGCAAGGCGGACGAAGTGGTCAAGCTTCTGGAGGACAAGTATCCCCAGGCGCAATTTAGAGAGATCAGCCGCGAACAGGTGGGCGCGGTCGTTGGCGGCGAGTTGCTGAAGCAGGCGCTCTGGGCAATCGCCGTGTCGCTGATCGCCATCATGATCTACCTCGCGTTTCGCTTCGGTGAGCTTTCCTACGGCCTGGGTGCGCTGATTTCGTTGATCCACGACGTCCTGATGACCGTCGGGCTGTTCTGCCTCTGGCCGTGGCCGCACCGGACGTTCTCGATGCCGGTCGTTGCCGCCGTGCTGACGCTGATCGGCTATTCGATCAACGACAAGATTGTCATCTTCGATCGGATTCGTGAAAACAAGAAGCTGACCGGCGGCCGGTTGAACCAGTTCGACCTGATCAACCGCAGCATCAACGAGACGCTGTCGCGGACGATCCTGACGGCGGGCACGGTGTTCTTGTGCGCGATCGCGCTGTATGGGTTCGGTGGCCGGGTGCTGAATGATTTCGCGTTCTGCTATGTCGTGGGCGTGGTGACGGGCACGTATTCGTCCATCTACATCGGCCAGCCCGTGCGCGGTCTGTATCGTGGCGGCGAAGGCGCCAAGGCAAAGCGGGCCGTCGAGAAGAAGCCGCAACCGGCCAAAGCGTAGGGTTGTTTCGTGACGAAGCGCTGGGTCATTGCGAAACCCGAGCCAGCGCAGGCGGAAACGCTGGCCGGTGAACTGCACCTCGCGGTGGCGCTCGCCCAGGTCCTCATCAATCGCGGGTATGGCGATGCCGGGAAGGCATCGCAATTCCTCCAGCCGCAGCTTCGCCAGCTGGGCGATCCCTTCGCGTTGCCGGACATGGCGGCGGCGGTCGACCGGATCCTGGCGGCAGTCGAACGCAACGAGCGCATCACGATCTACGGCGATTACGACGTGGACGGCGTCACGTCGAGCGCGTTGCTACAGCTCGTCTTGCGGGCGGCGGGCGCGACCGTCGCGAATTTCCTGCCGCATCGCATGGATGAGGGCTATGGCCTGACCCCGGACGGCATTGCGCGATGCCTCAAGGAGCACCAGCCGCAGTTGCTCCTCGCCGTGGATTGCGGAACCAGTTCGGTGCACGAGATCGCCGATCTCAAAAAGAGCAAGGTCGATACAATCGTCCTCGACCACCACGAACCGGCGGAGGAATTGCCGGATTGCGTCGCGCTGGTGAATCCCAAGCGCGTGGCGTCGACGGACGCACCCTGCAGGTACCTGGCGAGCGTGGGGCTGGCGTTCAAGCTGGCGCACGCGCTGTTGAAACGCGACCGGCGACTCTCCGACCAGATTGATTTGCGCGAACACCTCGATCTCGTGGCGGTCGGCACCGTGGCCGACGTCGTGCCGCTGATTGAGGAAAACCGCATACTGGTGAAGGCGGGGCTGGAACGCCTCCCGCACACGCAGAAGATCGGGCTGCGCGCGTTGATGGACGTGGCCGGTGTGCCGGACGTCGTCAGCCCGTACCACATCGGGTTTCGCATCGCGCCGCGGCTCAATGCGGCCGGTCGGCTCGCGGATGCGATGGCGGCGCTGGGATTGTTGCTCACCGACGACGCGGCGCGCGCGAAGGAACTGGCGACGAAACTTGACGACCACAATGCCGAGCGCCAACGCATTGAGGAACGGATGGTGGACGAAGCCATGACCATGGCGCGTGCGCAGGAGCAAGACCGGGTGCTCGTGCTGGCCAGGGAAGGCTGGCACGTCGGCGTCATCGGCATCGTGGCGTCGCGCGTCCAGCAGGAATTCTACAAACCCACGGTCGTGATCGGCATCGAGGACAAACTGGGGAAGGGGTCGTGTCGGAGCGTCACGGGATTCTCGATTGTCGACGCGTTGCGCCAGTGCGCGCCGTTGCTGGAGCGGTTCGGCGGACACGAGATGGCCGCGGGACTCAGCGTGAAGGCTGGCAACATCGATCCGTTGCGGCAGCAGCTCAATGAGTTCGCCGCGAATGCGCTGACAGACGACGACCTGCACCGGCTCGTGAAGATCGACGCGGTCGTCACGCTCGACGATTTGGATGCGGATTTTTTCGAGCAACTGGCGCGACTGGAGCCGTGCGGGACGGACAATCCGACGCCCGTGTTTGCCGTCGAAGGCGTCCAGTTACGCGGCGCGGGGCGAGTAGTGGGCAAGAATCACTTGCGCTTCAACGTGACGGATGGCGATACGACCGCGCAGGCGATCTGGTGGGGCCGGGGCGATTTCGAGTTGCCCAAGGGTAAATTCGATGTGGCGTTCATCCCCGAACTGAACGAATTCCGTGGCGTGGAAAACGTGCAGTTGAAGGTCAGGGACGTCCGCCCGCGAGCGGGCTAGTGCTGCGACACACTTGATTTGATGGATGCGGTACGCTTGGAAAATGAACCCTCACCCTGACCCTCTCCCTTAAAAAGGGCGAGGGGAAACGCACTTCGTCTCCTCTCCCCTCCGGGGGAGAGGATTAAGGTGAGGGGGCTGGGAAACCCTAAAGCTGCCTCTGGAACAGGACACCAAGTGCCGTCAGCCATCAACCATTTCCGTCTAGGCTGCTTTGGCGATGCGGCCGCTCTTGATGCAGTTGGTGCAGGCTTTGACCTTGCGGCGGACGCCATTCACCACGGCGTGAACGACCTGCAGGTTCGGCTTGAACAAGCGCGGCGTCACGGCGGTAATGTGCTGGCCGATACCGCCCTTTTTCTTTGCCTGACCACGGCGCAGAATGTGATTCCCGCGCGCGTCGCCCTTGCCACAAATTTCACAACGTCGAGACATGATGATTATTCCCTTTGCTTTTGGAGACGTGAAGAATAGCCAAAGAAACCCAGCTTCGCAAGGGTAAATTTGATCGTCGATATCACACACAGCGGCGTCAAGCCGCCACCCTCCAAAACTACCCGCGCAATTTGCTCGAAATCAACGGCACGAGGTCGGCGATTTTGACGCGTTCCTGCTTCATCGTGTCGCGGTCGCGGAGGGTGACGGTATCGGCGAGTTCGGGGCCTTTTTCGCCGAGGGTATCGAAGTCAATGGTGGCACACCACGGCGTGCCCTGCTCGTCCTGGTAGCGATAGCGTTTGCCGATATTGCCGCGGTCGTCCCATTCGGTGGTGAAATGCGGCTGGAGAAGCTTGAAAACTTCCTTCGCCTTATCGACCAGCGGCGGCTTATTGCGCAACAGCGGGAACACGGCAACTTTCACGGGGGCGATCCGGGGCGCGAACCGCATCACGACGCGGGTTTCGGTCTGGCCTTTCTCATCGGTCGTGGTTTCCTCATCGTAGGCAGAACACAGCAGCGCGAGTGCGATACGGTCGACGCCGGCAGACGGTTCGACCACGTGCGGGATGTATTTCTCTTTCGATTCGTCGTCGAAATACTCCATCGATTTGCCGCTGAATTTCTGATGCTGGCTGAGGTCGAAGTTGCCGCGGGCGGCGATGCCTTCGAGTTCCTGGACGCCAAAGGGGAATGCGAACATCACGTCCACGCACGCGCTGGCGTAATGGGCGAGTTCTTCCTTCTTGTAATTGTAGACGCTGAGCTTCGATTTGGGCAGGCCGATGGACTCGTACCATTCCAAGCGTTGTTCGACCCAGTACTTATGCCAGTCGGCATCCGTATTCGGCTTGATGAAAAACTCGAGTTCCATCTGCTCGAACTCGCGGCTGCGGAACGTGAAATTGCGCGGATTGATCTCGTTGCGGAACGCCTTGCCGATCTGCGCGATGCCGAACGGCACCTTCTGGCGCGACACGCTGAGGACGTTGTTGAACTGCGCGAAGATCACCTGCGCTGTCTCGGGGCGGAGATAGGCGACGCTGGCGCCGTCCTCGACCGGGCCGACGAACGTCTTGAACATCAAATTGAACTGGCGCGCCTCGGTGAACTCGTGCGGGCCGCCTTCGGGACATTTGGTTTCCGGCAACTGATCGGCGCGCCACCGGCCTTTGCATTTTTTGCAGTCCACCATCGGGTCGGTGAACGCGGTGGTGTGGCCGCTGGCTTCCCAGACGCGGGGGTGGGTGATGATCGTGCCGTCGATGCCGACCACGTCGGTGCGGCTGCGGACGACGTCGTTCCACCACGCGTCCTTGATGTTGCGTTTGAGTTCGGCGCCGGCGGGGCCGTAATCCCAGAACCCGTTGATGCCGCCGTAGATCTCGCTGGATTGAAAGACGAACCCGCGCCGCTTGCACAGGGCGACGATCTTTTCCATCAAGGGCGGCGATGCTGACTGTTTCTCCGTCATAGCGTGAGCCACGTTGTGGCAACGCCACTGACGTGACAAGGGCGGACACTATCGCCAAAGCCGGGCGCCAAGTCAAGGCAGGGGCAAGACGTTGGTGGCACGGTTATTGCATTTTACGACCGCCGGCCTGCCGGGTTGGATGGCATGGACGCACGTTTCGTGAGCGCCAAGATGCGAGGAATCATATCAAAGTTCGGCCGACGGGAAAGAATGCGAGGACCGTATCGCCTTCCAAGAGAAGCCCTTCACCCCGGAGTTTTGGCACAGAGAGTGCGTGAAGTATTGGATAGCAAGGAGTCAGGGCGTATTGGCAGCCCAGGGACCGAGTCATGACAACCATGCCGCACTTGAGTTTTCTCGATCAATCCGTTCTCTCTTTCCCTCCCGAATGGATCCGGTCGGCGCTGGTATTGGCCCTGATCACCGTCTGGATGGTGATCGTGTTGTTTACCTACATGAACTACTCGAGCCGGCGCGCCCATCTCAGCCTGTGGACGGTTGCGTGGATGTTTTACTCGGTGTACCTGGCGGCATCGATCGGCTTGGAGGAATCGCCGGGGACGCCATTTCTGCTGATGGCGGCCCGGGCGTGTATCGGCATCAGCGCGCTGTTCATGTTTTGGGGCAGCTTTCAACTCTCGGGACTGAAGCGCAACCAGCGCGAACTCACGCTGGCGACGGTGCTGGTTATTATCTGGAGCTATTTCTCGGCGTACCGTATTTCGGACGGGCTGTGGCTGATGCTGCCGGTGTTTCTGTTGCTGGCCGGAGCGGGTGTGTACACGGGCGTGCTGTACATCCGCGCGCGTCGGCGGTCCCGGGGCAGCATCATCCTTGGCGTCGGGTTCCTCCTGTGGGGCGTGCACTTGATCGGATTCCCGTTGGCCAGCGGCTCGCAAGAGTTGATGGCCGGCGCCTACCTCGCCTCGGCGATCCTGGCGTTGCTGATCGTGGTGGGCATGGTGGTCGAGGACAACGTCAATCTGTCCGAGCACGACTACCATGCGTTGTTTGATTCTTCCGGTGACGCGATCTTTCTACTCGATCCCAGCACACTGGGCGTCTTGCAGGCCAACCAGGCCGCGCTGCGATTGAGTGGCCGGAGCGCCGGCGAATTGATCGGCCGGCCATTCATCGAGCTATGTCCCGGACTGCTGCCGGCGCTCGCGCGTGTGGACGGGGTGGGGGCGGAGGCGGCGGTGAACGAAGCGGGCCGGGAGCTTCAGTTCCTGCGTCCCAACGGCGGCGAATTCCTGTGCGAAGGGAATGCGAGTTTGGTCCATTGTCCCAAAGGACCCGTGCTCCTGCTCTGTGTGCACGACATCACGGCCCGGAAACAGACAGAGCAATCTCTCCGCGAGAGCACGCGTCAACTCGGCAGCACGGTGGCGGAGCTGCGGGAAACTCAAAAACAGATTGTGCAACAGGAACGGTTGCGGGCCCTGGCGCAGATGGCGAGCGGCGTCGCGCACGATTTCAACAACGTGCTGGCGAAGATTTTGGGGTTTAACGAGCTGTTGCTGGCCTGGCCGGAGAACCTCAACGATAAGGACAAGGTCAAGAAATACCTCCAGATGACGAGTGCCGCCGCGCAAGAGGCCGTGGGCATCGTCAATCGTCTGCGCGAATTCTATCGCCATCGGAAGGAGTCAGACGTTTACCAGGCCGTCGACGTCAATGAAACCGTCACCCAGGCCATCGTGATGACGCAGCCGAAATGGAAGGACCAAATGATGGCCAGCGGCGCCACGGTGGTGATGGAAACCGACTTGAAGGATGTGCCAGCGGTCCGCGGCAGCGAGTCCGATCTGCGCGAATCGCTGATCAACCTGCTGTTCAACGCCGTCGATGCGATGCCCCAGGGTGGCACGATCACGGTGGCGACTGGCACCAAGGACAATTCGGTGGTCATCCAGGTGCGGGACACGGGCCGGGGTATGACCGAGGAAGTTCGGCAGCGCTGTTTCGAACCGTTCTATACCACGAAGGGAGAACGGGGCACGGGTCTTGGACTGGCGATCGTCTACGGAATCGTGCAGCGGCACGGAGGCTCGATTGATGCCCAGAGCGAACCCGGCAAGGGAACGGTCGTCGTGATTCGCCTTCCAATACCGCAATCGGATGGCGAGGAACTGGTGGCCAGCAGTGCGGCGCCGACGCGACCGTTGCGAGTGCTGCTGGCGGAGGACGAACCGCAAGTCCGCGACATCGAGGCGGAGTATTTGCGGGGCGACGGGCACTTTGTCGAGGCTGCGGCGAATGGACAGGAAGCCATGGAGCGGTTTGTGCGATGGGGCTACGACGTGGTGGTGGTGGACCGGGCGATGCCGGAGATGAACGGTGACCAGTTGACAGCGGTCATCAAACAAATGTCCCCGAAGACCCCCGTGGTCATGGTAACAGGCTTTGCCGACATGCCCGTGGAGGAAACCGATGCGTCACATCAGCCGGACCTGATTTTGCGCAAGCCCATCACCCAAATGACCTTGCGACAGGCCATCGCGCGCGTTCTGGCGCCAGCACCTCCGCCCGCCAAGCCTGCCCCGACCCTGGTCCGCTTCCGATAGCTGGAACGCAAGCTGCTCTTGGAAGTGCCAAAGGATGGAATGTTTCATGAGTAAGACAAAAATTTTGATTGTGGATGACGATGTCGCCGCGAGTCGGCTTCTCGCCGTCGGTCTGGAGAAGACGGGCTCGTTTCAGGTCCTCACGGAGAATGTGGCGACCCGAGCGGCCTCGACGGCGCGTGAATTCAAGCCCGGCGTGATTTTGCTCGATGTCTGCATGCCCGGCGCGGATGGCGGCGATGTCGCGTTTCGCATTCATAGCGATGAATCGTTGCGATCGACGCCGATTATTTTCCTGACGTCCCTGGTTTCCGGACAGGAAGCCACGAGTCAATCGATGTTGCGGGGGGGCTACGAGTTTCTGGCGAAGCCCGTGAGTCTCACGAAGTTGATGGAGTGCATCTATCGGCATCTGGCGCGCGTCGGTGAGACAGCCGCGAACGCATCGGTGGCGTGAGGCGCAACGGGTGGCGGAGCCCGGATTGCGGCGGTGAGAATGTTCAGGATTGTACGGGGAACAGCCCGGTCGTCTGCCTGATTCCAGGCGTTTTTTGCGTCTTCCAATGAGATCGGAGGCCGGCGCGCCTGCGGGGCGCGATTTTGCGACAACGCCCAGGTTTCGAGGCGGATGGCATCCCCGCTGCTTGGTTAGCGACCACCATGGGTCGCCATTGGAACCACGCGGGCGCCAGGAGGTTGGGCGGAGGACACGCGTGGGGCCGGGCAGAATCCAGGGGAAGGAAATTGCAACAATGGGTTTGATCACCGACAGGTCGATTCGCGGGAAGCTGATGTGGATCAGCATGCTCACCAGCACGGTGGCCGTGATTCTGGCGTGTCTGGCCTTTGGGCTGTACGAGATGATCAAATACCGCCACCAAATGAGCCGTGACCTGTCCGTGCTCACGGACATGATCGAGGAAGAACAGGCCGCCGGGCGCGATCTCTCCGATCCCGAGGTGGTCAAGGAAGTGAACTCCTGGGCGAGCAAACAGCATCCCATCGCCCTCGCGTGCGTGTACAGCAAGGATGGCAAGCTGGTCATCAAGTACGCCCGCGACGACGTCAAGCCGCGACGTGAAGTGCCCGAGTTGTTGGGAGACGACATTGATCGCATCGAAGGCGGTCACCTGGTAGTGTATCAGCCGATTCTTCTGCAAGGAAAGAAGGCGGGCACCGTATTCATCCGCGCCGATTTTCGCTGGCTCACGGACCGCTTCGTGGAAGAGCTGCGAATCGTGGCGATCATTTTGCTGCTCTCGTGGCTGGTGTCGCTGCTGCTCTCCTCCCGTTTGCAAGAATTCATTTCGGCGCCGATCCTGGATCTCGTCCGCTCGGCACGAACCGTTTCGGAAACCCGCGATTACTCCGTGCGCGCCGTCAAGTCCTCCACCGACGAAATCGGTTTGCTGGTCGAGGAGTTCAACCAGATGCTCCAGCAGATTCAGCGGCAGGACGAGGCGTTGCGGACCTCGAAAGAGAAGGCGGAGTCCGCCACCCGCGCCAAGAGCGAGTTCCTGGCGAACATGAGCCATGAGATTCGCACGCCGATGAACGGAATCATCGGGATGGCCGACCTGGCGTTGGACACCCAGCTGTCACCGGACCAGCGGGAATACCTCACGACCGTCAGGCTCTCCGCGGAGACGCTGCTCCAGTTGATCAACGATATCCTGGACTTCTCCAAGATCGAGGCCGGAAAGCTCGAACTCGATCCCATTGACTTCCGTCTGCGCGACAACCTGGGGGATACGCTCAAGACCCTGGCGGTTCGCGCCCACCAGAAAGGCCTCGAATTGGCGGCGCACGTCCTCCCGGAGGTGCCGGACGAACTGGTCGGCGACCCGGTCCGCCTGCGTCAAATCATCGTCAATCTCATCGGCAACGCGATCAAATTCACCGAACGGGGTGAGGTGGTCGTTCAGGTCGCCGTGGATGGACAGGAAGGGGACGATCTCTGCCTGCATTTTGCCGTCAGCGATACAGGCATCGGCATTCCCGCGGACAAGCAGAGCGTGATCTTCGAAGCGTTCGCGCAAGCCGACGGTTCGACCACGCGCAAATACGGCGGCACGGGCCTAGGGTTGGCCATCTCCTCTCAATTGGTCAAGATGATGGGCGGTCGGATCTGGGTCGAAAGCGAAGTCGGTACGGGCAGCACGTTTCATTTCACGGCGCGGATGCGCCCCTCGAAGGAGCTTCCACCGAGGTTGACCTCACAGCGGGCCAACCTGGAAGGTCTCCCGGTGTTGGTGGTTGACGACAATGCCACCAGTCGTCGCATTCTGGAGGAGATCCTGCGCCACTGGCACGCAAACCCTGTGATCGCCAGCAGCGCGGCCGCCGCATTTGCGGGAATCAAGAAGGCCCGGGCTCGCGGAGAACCATTCCGAGTGGTCCTGCTGGATTGCCTGATGCCCGATACTGACGGGTTCGGTCTGGCCGAACAGATTCGCCAGGACCCGGATCTGGCCTCAACGAAGTTGATCATGTTGTCCTCGGCGGGGCGGGCCAGCGTCGCTTCGCGATGCCGGGAAATGGGACTGGCGGGTTACCTGACCAAGCCGGTCAAGCAGTCGGAGCTTTTCGATGCCATCACGGTGGCGCTGGGGAACCAGGGCCGGTCGATTGCGCCACCGGCGGCAGCGGCTAGGCCATCCGGGTCGGGCGCGTCTCGCAAGTTGCGCGTGCTGCTGGCGGAGGACAACGCTGTCAACCAGCGGTTGGTCGTCAAGTTGATGGAAAAGCAGGGACACTCACTGGTGGCCGTCAACAACGGCGTGGAAGCCCTCGACGTGTTGGAGCGGGAAACGTTTGACGTGGTCCTCATGGACGTGCAGATGCCCGAGATGGGCGGGTTCGAGGCCACGGCGCGCATTCGCGAGCGCGAGAAGTCCAGCGGCCAACACGTTCCGGTGATTGCGATGACAGCCCATGCGTTGAAGGGGGACCGTGAGCGATGCCTGGAAGCGGGGATGGACGCCTACGTGTCGAAGCCCATCCAGGCCGCGTTGTTGTTCGAGACGATCGACAGCCTGGTGCCCAACCCGTCGCAGGCGGCCAGCGTGCCGGAAAAACTTCCCGAGGATGAAGCGGCGCCCGCAGCAGGCGCCAAGGTCTTCGATTACGAGTCTGCCCTGGCCATGCTCGATGGTGACACAGAACTTTTCAGCGAACTGGTGGGATTGTTCACGACCGAGTCGGTCGAATTGCTCAACCAGATTCGCGAGTCCATTGCCCGGTGTGATGCGAAACTTTTGGAAAGGTCGGCGCACTCGTTGAAAGGGTCAACCGCCGCCTTTAGCGCCGAGTCCGCGCGCGCCGTGGCCGAACGATTGGAGGGCATGGGAGCCTGCGGTGAGTTTGGCGGGGCTGACGTCGTCGCGGCCGAATTGCGGGAGGAAATCACGCGACTGACCCGGGCGCTCTCGGAGTATCGGAAGGAGGGTGCCGCGTGCGAATCTTGATCGCCGAAGACGACGCGGTGCCGCGCCATCTGCTGCAAACCACCCTCACCAAATGGGGTTACGAGGTTATCAGCACCACGGACGGGATGCAGGCCTTGGACGCGCTGAGTCGGCCCGACGCGCCGTCGTTGGCGATCCTGGACTGGATGATGCCGGGCCTGGATGGCGCGGAAGTGTGCCGTCGGGCGCGGAGCTTGAGAACCGACCGGCTGCTGTACATCGTTCTGCTTACGTCCAAGGGAAGCAAGGAAGACGTTGTCCATGGTCTTACGGCGGGAGCGGATGATTACATTGTCAAGCCGTTCGATCGCTCGGAATTGAAGGCGCGGATCAATGTCGGCGAACGCATTCTCCGTCTGCAAGCGGAACTGGCGGCCCGCGTCAAAGAGTTGGAACTCGCGCTGACCAACGTCAAACTGTTACAGGGATTATTGCCCATCTGCTGCTACTGCAAGAGAATCCGCAACGACCAGAACTACTGGCAGCAGGTGGACACCTACATTTCCGACCACTCGGAGGCGCAGTTCACCCACGGTATCTGTCCGGAATGCCGCGACAAAATCGTGAAACCGGAGTTGGAGCGGCTGAAAATTGGCGAGCCTGCCATTCGCAGCTGACGGGTCTCAGTGCCGGTTTCGGAGGAAGCTGGCGATCAATTCTTCTGGCGAGCACGTCGCCGTGCCGACCTTGCCGACCACCACACCCGCGGCGTGATTCGAGATTTCCGCGGCATCCACCGCATCCGCCTTCGCCGCCAGCGCCAGCACGAGGGTGGCAATGACCGTATCGCCGGCGCCGGACACGTCAAAGACTTCCTGCGCCACAGTGGGAATGTGGTGCGGTTTCTTATCAGGCCGGAACAGGCACATGCCATGTTCGCCCAGCGTGACCAGCAGGTTGCGGGGCTTCCACGTCCGCAACAACGTTTGTCCCACGCGCAGGAGGGCTTCATCGCGCAGGACGTCGTCCGCCGGTTCGCTCGGTGGCAGTCCAGCCGCCGCAAACGCCTCGGACCGATTGGGAGTGACCGCCGTCAAACCGGCGTAGTGAAGTCGGCTGCGGGAATTCGGGTCTGCCGCCGTGATCTTGCGTGCCTGGCGCGCCGACCGTTGCATGGCATTGAGCAGCCTCTGGGACAGGAGGCCCTTGGCGTAGTCCTCAAAAATCACGGCGGAAACATTTTCCAAACGCGACTCGAACTGTTCCAACACCTTGCGCTCGATGGGGGCAGGCAGGTCGCCGCACTTTTCCCGGTCAAACCGCACCACCTGCTGGCCGTGGGCGACGATGCGGGTCTTGAGGGTCGTGGGACGGTTTGGGTCAACGATCAATCCATCCGTGTTCACGCCCTGTTGATCGAGCAAATCCCGCAGGTTTTCGCCGGTGTCGTCATCTCCCAACACGCCGAGGACGGAAACCGACGACCCCAAGGCACGGAGGTTGCGGGCGACGTTGGCGGCGCCGCCGGGAAACAGCGATTCGCGGTTGATTTCGACCACGGGCACGGGGGCCTCGGGCGAGATCCGCGACACTTTCCCCCAGAGAAAACGATCGAGCATGACATCGCCGACGACGAGGATGCGTTGTCGCGGGACATTGGCGAGGATATGACGGAGGCGCTTGGCGTTCATTTGGATGCAAGTTGTTCGACGGTGGCGGCGGCCCAGAGCGGCACGAGCAATTCGTGGTGGCCGATGATGTAGTACCCGTGGCCACCCTTGTGCGTGGGGCGGCGGACAACATTTTCCACCGAGCGATACTGGCGGATCATATCGAATGTAACAGTGGTGAAGTTCTCCACTTTGTGGCCGAGGTTGCGGGCGATGGTGAGCGCTTTCAGGAACAATTCCGGCAGGATCACCGCCGAGCCGATGTTGAACACGACGCCGCCTTCGAGCTGGGCGACCACGGACGCGAACTTTTGAAAATCGAGATAGGTGGCCTCGCCCAGCACGCCGCCATCGGTGGTGGGATGCTGATGGATGATGTCGGTGCCGATGGCAATATGGACGGTGACCGGAATCTTGCCGGCGACGCCCTGATGCAAGATGCTCAACTCGCGGTTGCGGAACTGGCCGGTGACGATGGCTTCCCCGAGCGCGCGGCCGGCGCCCACGCCCTGTTTCACGCCGTCGGCCAGCGCCTGGTTCATCAGGCGGCCCGTTTCGTCGATCATGCCGAAACTGCCGTCGTCGAGCCCGCGCTGGACGTCTTCGCTGGTCTCGCCGATGTAGGCCAACTCGAAGTCGTGGATGGCGCCCGCGCCGTTGAACGCGACCGCGGAGACGACGCCGCGCTTCATGAGATCGAGGAAAATCGGGTTCAGGCCGCACTTGATGGTGTGCGCGCCCATCATCACCACGACCGGCCGGCGATTGCGGACCGCGGAAACGGTGGCGTCCACGACCGCGCGGAAATCGTTGCCGGTGAGGATGCGCGGGAGTGACGCGAAGAACTGCGCGAGGCTGCCGCCGGGTTTCCAGGCGCTCGCCAGTTCGTCGAGGTGCACTTTGTTGGGCCGCTCGCGAATCGGGTACGTGCGCACGCGGTCGAAATCAAGCGGGGGAAACTCCATATCAGGGGGCCGGCTCGGGAGAGCCGGCGTTCAAGGCCATCGGTGTCGGGAAACTGGATGCGCCGCCAGTCTTACTGGCAGTGACGGAAGGGGCGCGGCCGGCGACGACGCTGAAGAGGACCAATCTCGCGCTACCGAATTTCATGTCGGAGTTGACGAGCAGGGGCAAATGGCGCGCGTCGTCACTGATCCAGAACCACATGCGTCCCTTGTTGGCGGAGACGATGCTGAGGGTCGGGTTGGGTTCGACGCGCAAGGCTTGGACGTCACCAAATGGTTTCACCCAAATCAATTTGCGCTCGTCGGGGCGGATGGTGACGTTGTACGTCGAGATGTCGGCGCTGATGGCGAACATCTGGTCGGAATCCAGCATGAGTTTCCTCGTCCGCACGACGTAGAGCGACGAAACAACATCTTGCACCGGCTGGTCAAGCAGCACGTGGCGTTGCTTGCCGTTGATGCGATTGGTGATGACGGTTTCCCTGCTGGCGTAATCGTAGTGCGACTCGGTGTTGTGATGGCGCTTGCCTTCGCTACGGTCTTCGCGATAGCGGCGCGTGAACAGGCCGTCGCAATCCAGCCAACTCTCGGCGGTGCTATTGATCGGGAACAGCGCGTCGATCAACCCGCTGGTTTTGGCCTTGGCGACCAGATGATAGCAGTCATGCCCGTCTACCGGTTCGATGCTGGCCACTTCCAAGGTCGCGCGTCCGACGACGAAGGGGCCCCAAAACACCTGGTAGGTGAGCTTTTCGCCCACGGCGAACGGAAGCGGAATGGAATCAGCATCATTAGCCAAGGCCGCGCCCGCCAACGCCACAAGCGAGACAAAAATTGCCGTCAGTTTTTTCACAACGCCACAATGGGCAGAGTATAGGAACGGATTTCGCATGTTTCAACGAAAAAGGCCGAGGGACGATGTTTGTCTTTGGACACGACGGAGGTCAGGCACACTCAAAATCTTGTTGTGCGGAGAGGCGAACGACGACAGGCTGGCCCCGCTCGGAGCGGGACTTGCGCTTTTGCCCGTCCCCGCTACACTGCGGAATCATGCGAGGAACGCGACAGTTCGCGTGGATGACCGTGCTCGTCGTGGTGCTCGGGCACGGGCTGGCGCGCGGCCAGTCATCGACCAACGACGTCACGACGACCGTGAGAGATGCGGACGCTTGTGTTCGGCGACTGCAGGGGATGCACGATGAAGCGGTCAAGCTGGAAGCGGCCACGCCACCAGACCAGATTGGTCTCGTTGATTGCCTTCACTCGCGCGTGCTGAAAATCACGGGCTTGCTCGAATTGACTCTCGACGCGCAACAGGACTTTCATACGGCGGCCAGATCGCATTCGGCAGAAGCCGCGGAAAATTACGCCAGCAGTGCAAAACTGTGCTGCGCGCGTGCGGAAAAGCTGCTGCTCGAGGCGGAGGGCTGCGCGACCAGCGCCGCGCTCAAGACCATGCCGACCACCGAAGCGCCCGCCGGAGTCACGAACAGCAGTGTCGAGATCAAAATCACGCCGAGGACAGCCGGGCTTTCGCTGGCGCAACGCGCCGTGGTACGGACACGGGAAACGTGCTTGCATCACGAGCAATTCGCGATGCTATTGGGGCGGGCGATGGATTTGAAGATGACGGACAAGGCGACACCGGATGATTTCATGAAGCGGCTGGCAAAACTCGCCGTCGAACCGCTCCGCGGCTGGCGACCGGGCCAGTGCGTGACCGTGGACGATGTGTATGTGGCGTGCGCGCGGGCCATGAACTTGAAAGTGAAAGACCCGCAGGACCCGTTGAGCTACGGCCAGGCGTTGCGCGACGAGGGGCTGGGCGTGGACACGTTGTTGCCCGAACGCGATCCGCAGCTTGATCCGCCCTACGTGCTGGACTCCGAAGTGCGCGCGTTGCTCACGACCGGCTACGCCGCGCCACTGCCGAGTTTCCGGCGCGTCGCGCCGGATTAAGGCCTGAAGTTAATTACTTCCTTCTTCCACCCCTTCGGGCACAACACTGTCTCACTGGCCGTCGTTCGGGCGACGATTTGGCCGTTGCGGATGACGAGGAGGCGCGGGGCGATGCGGCGGAGGGCGTCGAATTCGGTTTCGGCATCGAGGAGGACGAGGTCGGCGGGATTGCCGACGGCAATGCCGTACGTTTTGTCGGTGGCGCCGAAGGTTTTTGCCGGATTGGCTGTGATCATGTCCCACACCTGCGGAATCTCACTGGCGCCGCTCATCTGTCCGTAATGAATCCAGACGAAGGCGACCTGCACGGGATCGCCGACACCGAGCGGGTACCACGGGTCCATGATCGAGTCATGGCCGATGCCGACGTTGACGCCGGCGGCGAGGAGTTCCTTGACGCGGGTATGGCCGCGGCGTTTCGGGTACGTATCGAACCGGCCTTGCAGGACGGAGTTGTCGCAGGGATTGGTGACCATGTGGAGGCCGGCGCGTTTGATGAGGCGGATAAGTTTGAAGGCGTAGGCATTGTCCACGCTGTGCATCGAGGTCGTGTGGCTGGCGGTGACGCGTCCGCCCAGGCCGCGCTTGATCGTCTCGGCGGCGAGAACCTCGGTGAAGCGCGAGTGGGGGTCATCGGTCTCATCGATGTGCAGGTCGAGTTTCGCTTGGAATTGCTGGGCGAGGTCGCAGGCGAATTTCACGTCGGCCACGCCGTCGTCGCGGGTCATTTCATGGTGCGGGATGCCGCCGACGATGTCGCAGCCGAGTTCCATGGCCTGTTCCATCAGGCGCTCGCCGTTCGGGAACGCGTAGATGCCGTTCTGCGGAAAGGCGACAAGCTGGAGATCGACAAGCCCGGCGAAGTCCTTCTTCACTTCGAGCAGCGCTTTCACGGCGGTGAGTTCGGGATCGCAGACATCGACGTGACTGCGGATGCGGGTGACGCCGTGGGCGAGTTCCCATTTCACGGCGAGCGTGGCGCGGCGCTTGACGTCGTCGAACGTGAGCGACTTTTTGCGTTCCGCCCAAATCTCGATGCCTTCGATGAGCGTACCGGTTTGGTTGAAGCGCGGCTGCCCGACCGTGAGCACGGCGTCGAGGTGAACATGGATGTCCGTAAAGGGCGGGGAAACGAGTTTGCCCCTCTCGGATCGGGACGAGCCGGCGCAGTCGATCACTTGACGCGGACGCGCGGTGATCTTCGGAGCGATTTTGGCGATGAGACCGCCGTTGATGGCGATATCGACGGTTTGGTCGTGACCGCGTACGCGAGCGTTGCGAAGAATCAGGTCCATGGCGCCTCCGTTGGCGGCATTGTAACGGGCGGAAGAGGAAGCGGAAGTCTATTTTGCGGAACCCGGCGCGTGAAATCGACAATTGACCGTCTCGCTTCGACCTGAGACCCTTACCGGGAATGAATCGTTGGAATTGGCGTGGCTTGCGCGTTACGCAACTCCTGTTATTGGTGATGGCTTTGCCGTGTGCCCTGCCCGTATTCGCTGGACAGACCGATGACCGGTGGTGGCCGGTGCAAGTGCTGCCGAAAACTTTGGTTCGGACGACGAATCAGCAAGAGTTTCCAGAACCCCGCACGGCGCTGCAGATGATGGTGCAATCGGTTGCGGGTTTGGCCGCCAAGGCGGTGAACGAGGGCCGGGGCGATGAGATGGTGTGGGTCAACAACGGAGACGGCGACCTTGAGAAATGGTATGCACGCCTGCTCGCGCGGCACCCCGATCTGGCAACGCCAGGCGCTTTCGGGCCCTGGGATTTGGTGGATCGCTACACGAAGCAAGGCATCATCAAGGGCTACATTCTCTACCGCCGCGACAGTTCAAAGGGCGAGACGAATACATACCGGTCGGGCATAGACTGCTCGGTCAACGTTGCCACGAGTTTGGCCGGGGTGCTCGGGGGCATCCTTGTGGACGAGGGGTTGGAGAAAGACGCGAAGGCGCACGGTTTGAAACTCCTGGTGGATGTACGCGACAAAACGCAGCGATGGTGTTTCCAAACCTACAAGGACCAGTTCAACCGCCGGATGCTTTGCTTTCAAGATCCGCGAATACCCCACGTCCGCGACCTGGCCATCGCGCAGAAGGCGTTCACGGCCTATGGCAGTGACGAGCCGACTCCGCTGGCGATGGCGTGGCTGGAACCGCTCTCGCCCATTCTCGGCTGGAACTGCGGTGATGAGTTCGCCAATACCGACCTGTCCACCCGTTACGGTGACATCCAGACCGCCACCGACTGGAGCCTGAATTTGCCCGTCTTGATGGCTGGAACCGAGAAGCTCAGTCTCCCGAAAGTGACGAGTTTTGACGCAAGGACGATTGATTGGAACGATTCGCGTAGCGCCGTCGCGTTCATTGACACTGACGGCGACAACGTGCAGTGGCTCGAAGGGAACTTTTTCGGCAACCACAATTATTGGGGCAACGCCGAACGCGGGAAGATCCCATTTGGCTGGTCCTGCTGTTTCGCGCATCTGGCGCAGTTATGTCCGCAGGCAATCGAGTACGCGCTGGACACGCGGACGACCAACGACTGGTTCATTGAATGGGGCGGGGGATATTACTATCCGGATCACTTTGGCCTCCAACGGGCGAACCGGTGGGAATTGCTGGCTCAACAAGCCCGGCGCACCTGGGAGTTGATGAGAGAGACCAACACGCGGATCATCGGTTTTAATTTTACGCGATGCGATTCCCCTGATGCCCGCAGTGCCTGCGAAGTTTTCGCCGGTCAAACTGACAGGCTGCTGGCGATACTGGCATTCCAGTATTATCCGTACGAAGGCGGAGCGGGCAAGACGTTCTGGGTGAAGGACCGCAATGGGGTCGAAGTGCCGGTAATCACCGCTCGCTACTCGATCTGGGAGCATGCGAACAACCGTGAGCGTGCTGGGACGCCGGCCAAGGTGGCTCGTGAAATCCGGGAGACGGTCGAAAGGACAGCGCCGGCGCAACTTCCGCGCTACGATTGGGTGATTGCCCATGCTTGGTCCTATTTCAAGAGAGCGCCCGGCATCAACGAGAATGCCGAGAACATGCCGCAAGAAAATGCGGCGGCGGAGGGCGGTGTCCGAGGCTATTCGCCGGTCACGTGGTGTGCGGAGCGCTTGCCCGCCAGCATCCGCGTCGTCAGCCCGGAGGAACTAATCTGGCGCATCCGCATGAAACACGATCCATCGCAGACCAAGAAGTTGATCAGCCAATCCCACTAGTCCTACATCCTACTGAGGCTGCCGAGTCTTGTGCGTTCGCGGCATTGTAACGGGCGGATGGGGAAGGGGAAGGAGATTTTGGGGGCGAGTAGCCGGGGATGGGAGACGGACGGGCACGAGAATTATTTCACCACGAAGTTTAGGGCCACGGGCGGTGCCGCCCCCGCGGCCCGTCCTCCTTGACGTGCTCTCCAAATCTCATGCCTTCATAAGCGATTGACTCCCGCCCAAACGAGAGTAGTCTTGAGTTGTTCCGACCCCGTTGCGCGTAAAGGAGATGCGATGAAAACTCCACTCTCGACGTCTGGAAATGTAATTCGCACGGGCGTACTCCTATTAGCGCTGGTTTGTGCTCAAACCCTCCCCGCTCAAGTTCAATTGCGACGATCTTCTTCCAACGGCGCCGACACCAACGTTATCTTGGTGGAAGCCTGGACCAACCAAGTGACGGCTCGTTCCTCAAACGCGGTCATTGCTGCCAGATATATACCCCTGGATTATCAGCAGCACTGCGTTTTCATCATCACTGCCTGCGTCGAGATACCTGGCATTTATGAGTACAGGGAGGGCATGACCGTGGCCGACCTGATCGCAGCCGCAGGCGGGCTCGCAAGCGATCAACGCAACACAAACAACCCCACCCTTCCCCTATGCATCTCGGTATACCGTATGAAGCGACCCATATATCCTGTTGGGGACCTGTTCCACTGCGTATTCCAACTCAACCTGGATGAGACAAACGCGGCCATATGCGAGGCCAACTTTGAACTACAGCCAGGAGATGATGTCACCATCGGCAGGTATCCTTGCGTCCCGTGATCTTCGCTCCTCTCCACAATACGGACGCTTGTAATCACTCACTTGACGTGACGACGGCGCCCTCCAAACAATGGGCTGTTGAGGGTGGCGTTGGTTGGTGTGCGCGGTCTGGAGATTGCCGCGTAGGAAACCGCGTCGCGGCGTTTGCAACCTAGGCACGGCCTGGTCGCGTGTCGAAGACTCGACTCCGTCTGACTCGGCTCGACAGGCTCGGGATGACAGCGCCGGGAGGGAAGGCGAGCGGATCGCGGTCAGCGCCCGCGGCCACAGCGGACGGCGGGGGCGCGGGTCTGCGCTTCGGCATCCTTATCGGATTTGGGAATTGACACCATATCGTGTTGTGATATTATTCGGCGGATAGCTGTCATGTTCTTTGAAATGGGGAAGGGGGCGAGGGGGCACCACAACCGGTGGGGGTGATGGAGAGAGCGTGGAAAAAAAGAAAATTGTAAAACAAAGCCAAATGTGGGCAAGCCGGCGTGGAAAACTGCAAGTGGGAAAGCCAAAAACAAACCCAAGTTGAGGCCACAAGTGACCGAGGGAGAGGGTCGGGCCGTGGTCAAATGCTTCCGTGGAGGGGCATTTCTGGCCTAATCGGTCGCGACAAGGATATCGCTCCCACAAGACGGAGGAGCATGTCGCGACAGGAATGTCGCTCCCACGTTCCCGGCAAGAATGTCGCTCCCGCGACTCCGAAAGAGCAGGCGGAAGGCTGTCTTAAAAAGCGTTGACGGTGGCGGGGGATGGTGTTATCACCGAGGCGTAACGTAAGGAGGAAGGCGTTGATATTATGAAGAGTTTCCCAAGGATTTTCCTGTCTGCAACCCTCGCGGGAGCAGCAGCTTTGGTTTTCAGCGGATGCGCCTCGACACAGAAGCGCATGACGCCCGTCAACGAAGAGCAAAAGAGCGAGTTTCTCAAGGGGATGGACGTGGTGGAGAAACCCGAGCTGGAGCCGGAGTGGGCGGATTTCGTGAAGGACCATTACCCGAACTGGCGGCGCCACTACTGGGTGGACCGCGGCCAGTGGGGCAATCGCGGCTACATCGTCGGGCGACCCGCGGCGGAAGCCGAGCCGGTCGTCGAGCAGATTACGCCGTTGCCGCCGGCCGAGCCTGCGGCGCCGACGATCGTCGAGAATGCGCCGCCGAAGGTCGACGTGCCGGAGAAGCCGACCAAGTACGTGGTGCGCAAGGGCGATTCGCTGTGGAAGATTGCCGGCAAAGTTTATGGCAACCCGCTGAAGTGGCCGCGGATCTATCGAGCCAACAAGGACAAGATCAAGAACCCCAACAAGATATACGTGAATCAGGTCCTGACGGTTCCCGAGAATTAGGACACGACGTGGGGTGTCTGGATTGCGAAGTGCGGGCATATGCGGTATGTTTTTGGCGCTTGAGGGAATGACGTTCTAGCGACACATGGCAAGCGAAACTCTGCACTTCGACAATGCGCGGCAAGCGCAATCCCTGTACGCCAGCGAGCCCAAGAACCTCCGTCTTGTTGAAGACCTGCTCAATCTAAAGGTCACCGCCCGCGACGGTTGGATCAACGTCGAAGGATCCGTCGAAGACATTGCGCGGGCGAAGAACCTGTTTACCGAACTGCATCAGGCCGTGTCCCACGGGACGGTGATTCGTCGGCAGGAATTCAGCCGGGCCGTCAGCGCGATCTCCCGCGGTGAGGCGCTGAAGATGCAGGAACTGCACGAGGGCCGGGTGGATGTCTCCACGCGGAAACGGCCGATCATCCCGAAGACGCAGGGGCAGAATCGTTACCTCGAAGCGATCCGCAAGAACGACATCGTGATCGGTATCGGGCCGGCGGGCACGGGCAAGACGTATCTGGCGATGGCGATGGCGGTGCACGCGTTGCGCAGCGACCGCGTGGGCCGGATTATTTTGTGCCGGCCGGCGGTCGAAGCGGGCGAGGCGCTCGGGTTCCTGCCGGGGACGCTGGAGGAGAAGGTCAGTCCGTATCTGCGACCGTTGTACGACGCGCTGTACGACATGATGGATCCCGACGAGATCCAGCGGAACATGGAGCGGGGCGTGATCGAGATCGCGCCGTTGGCGTATATGCGCGGGCGCACGCTCAACAATGCGTACGTGGTTCTGGACGAAGCACAGAACACGACCAGCGAGCAGATGTTGATGTTCCTGACGCGCATGGGATTCGATTCCAAGGTGGTCATCACCGGCGACATCACACAGGTGGACCTGCCCGGGCACAAGACATCGGGCTTGATCGAAATCCAGGGCATTTTGAAGGAGATTCCCGGGTTGGAAATCGTCTACTTTGACGAACACGACGTGGTTCGCCACGAACTCGTGCAGAAGATCATCTACGCGTATTCGAAGTTCAAAGAGGAACGGGAACGCCGCCGCCAGGAATCGGCGGCGAACGGCAACGGCAAACCGCACACGGCATGATCCCCGACGGCACGGGGGAGCGGGTTGCGATCACCAATCGCCAGCGTCGGCTGAAGGTCGATACCCACCGGCTGGCGGAGATCGCGGAGGCCGGCCTTGAACTGGTCGGCGACAAGCCGTTCCATCTCGGAATCGCCCTGGTCGACGATACCGCGATGGCGACGCTCAACGCGCAATACCACGACACGCCGGGCGCAACGGACATCTTGAGTTTTGATTACGGCGAAGGGCAGGGCGAACTGATCATTTCGGTGGAGCACGCCGTCACGCAGGCCCGGCGATATCACACGACTGCGGCGCGCGAACTCATTTTGTACGTGGTACACGGCATCCTCCATCTCCACGGGTACAACGATCTCACGCCAGGTCAACGCCGACGGATGCGCGCAGCGGAGCGGCGGCTGGTGTCGCATTTGCGTAACCAGTTTGAGTTGAAGGGCTTGATTTCGTAACAAATTGACGGGCAGCCGTGGCTATGGGGGCCATTTTTATTGACTTTTACGACACAAGGATGTTTACTCTAGCCTTGGTGACCAATACTGCGCGTTTAACGATTATACGAGGGTGATATTACCGTCTCGGGGATTCCAATGAAGAGAACACTTTTGGTGAAGTCAGTCATGATCCATGGTTTTTGGGGTTGCGTGGCCTTGTTGGTGGCTTGTGGCATTACGGCGGTTGCTTCCGCCCAAACGACACGAACTGTCCGTGTCGTTTGCTACAACATCCAGGCCGACACTACTTACACGATTCCGACGTGTGGTTTGATCGTTCCCTTCACCGGCACCGGCGGAAATTTCACGACAAGCTGTAGCGGAAACGCGACGAACGGCGGTGTGCTCGAAGGGATTGGAGAAGAGATTATCGCGGGCGATCCGGCGCAGCCGATCGATGTTCTGGCGTTGGAGGAGACGACCAGTAACACGACCACCGTCCAACCGATCGTGAACGGGTTGAATGCATTCTATTTATACTATACCAACCAGCACGCCGGGTATGCGATGAGCCCCTATCAAGCCACGGAAGAAGGCGGCAGCCCCACTGATGGGAACGGCCCCAACGCCATGGTCTACAACACCAATACGCTGCAGCTCATCGCGTCGGTCGGGATCGCCACGCCGACGGGGGGCGTACCCAGCGGGAACGGGATGTACCGTCAATGTGTGCGTTACGAGTTTGCGCCGGCGGGGGTAACGGCGGGGGCGAATAATGAGTTTTACGTCTACGTCAGCCACTACAAAGCGAGCTCGGGTTCCACCGACGACAAAGATCGGTTGGGCGAAGCCACAATCATCCGCAATGATGAGGCGAGCAACTTACCCGCCAACGCCCGAGTGCTGTACGTCGGCGACTATAATCCGGACGATAACAGCGGCGAACCAGGCTACCAGACCATCTGTTCCAATAGCGCACCGGACGGCATAAAGCAGGGCCAGGGAGTCGACCCTCTCAACATTCTTTGGGGTCCGTACACCGACGCCTCGACGACCATCAATTGGAGCGTCAGTACGACCAGTCCATCGATCTTGTTCATGTTGAGCGAGGAATCCTACGAACTCCGATACCGCGATGATCTCCAGATCATGACGAGCAATGTTTACTATGACGTGGCGGGTGGTTTTCAGTACGTCCAGGGCTCGTACCACTCGTTTGGCAACAATGCCTCGCTGCCTTACCAAGATAGCGTGAACACCAGTGGCAATACCGCACTGAACGATCTTGATCCGACCCTGACGAATCTTACGGGTCTTTCTGCAGCCGTGCTGTTGGAGGACCTCACGGGCGCCAGCGATCATCTGCCCATTGTGGCGGATTACACCATCCCGATCCCCTCGACCGCGCCGGTGGCCAGTTTCACGGCGAGTCCGACCAATGGCGCGGCGCCGTTGGCGGTGACGTTCACCGACACATCCACGGGGGGCACCAATTGGGCCTGGACCTTTGGGGACGGCGGTACGACCAATCTTGTGACCAACGTGGTGGCCTACACCTACAGCACGGCGGGAGTTTATAGCGTGACGGAGATCGTCAGCGGCACGGGCGGCTCGAGCACGGACGCGGTAGCCAACTGTATCACGGTGTTGCCACCAGCACCGGTGGCGAGTTTCACGGCGAGTCCGACCAACGGCGCGGCGCCATTGGGCGTGTCCTTTACCGATACGTCGTCGAACTCACCCACGAGTTGGTCATGGACATTTGGGGACAACGGCACATCCACATCGCAGAACCCGAGCTACACGTACATCACGCCGGGCGCCTACACGGTGACGCTGATCGCCAGTAACGCTGGAGGTTCGGGCACCAGTGCCCAGACGACGTTGATCAACGTGTACGACCGGTTCGCGTGGTGGCAACTCCAGTACTTCGGCAGCACCAACATTGCGGCGAGCACCGCGCCGGACGGGGATTACACCGGCGCCGGCATGAGCAACACCAACAAGTTTCTGGCGGGCTTCAATCCCACCAACGCGGCGGCGTACCTGCACGTTATCAGTATCGCGGAGCAGTTGGTGGCGGGGACTACCAACGTCGTCGTGACGTATCTCGGTCCCAACGGCGACAACAGCTATACGCCGGGGATTGCGTCGCGGACGAACGTGTTGGATTACACGACCGGTGCCGCCGACGGCAGCTACACCAATGGCGGTTGGCAGGATACGGGCCAGACCAACATTCTCGGTGGCGGGAACGGGTCCGGCACCATCACCAGCATGACCGACACGAACATACCAGCCAGTTCCGACCGGTACTACCGCGTGCGCGTGTTGCCGCCGTAACGCGGCTTTACAATTGGTGACAGGCGCGTCCACGACGATTTTGGCGTGTTGCGACCATCGGTGTGGCCGTGGGCCATTTTCCTTGACTTTCACGGCAGATGGATATTCACTCCAACTTGGTCGCTGGTGCTGTGCATTTCGTAAATTATACAATGGTGACAGTTGCGTCTCGGGGATTGCAATGAAGAGGAAACTCACGTTTTTGATTGTAGGCGTATCCTTTTTGCTCGGTGCGCTGGCGACGCAGGCCCAACAAATAAAGCTGATGGAATACGACGCCTCGAACGACATTGGCGCCAACACCAACCCGTCGCCGCAATCAGCGGCATACGCGCGCGTCATCGGATACCAGCAACCGGATATCGTCTGCTTCTCCGAATTAAATGATGGTAGCTCCGCCGCGGCGGTCGGGGCGGGGGTCATCAGTTGGGTGACCAACAATCTGGCTTCGGTCTTCGGAACGAAAACCGGTGTCACGTTCTGGGTTTACATCGCCAACGTGGGGGATGGGTTCAACCGCAACGGCGAAATCAGCCGCTACCCGATTGTCAGCGGCACGACGTACAGCGACGCCGGGGGCGGGTTTGCCAACCTGCGCGGGATGGATTCGATCAAAATCCAATTGAGTGGCACCAACACCCTCCAAATCTTCCATGCGCACCTGAAAGCCGATGGCGGCAGCTCCGACTCGGACAGCAACTGCGAGCGAAAACAGGCGGAGGCTGCGACCGACGCGACCAACATGATGTACTGGGCGAGCACGAACCAGTACCCGTACGTCTGGACCTGCGACTGCAATGAGGACCAGGATCCACGCGATGTCGGTACCGTTGACGGGTACACCACGCCCGAGTGCCCGATCTCGAGCACGTATCATCCGATCACCACCCTCGAGCAGGTGGGCGGCGTTGTCAATTACAGTCCCACCACGCTCGATGGCGTGTGGCGGACGTGGAGCACGACACAGGAAGCCGGCCAGCCATCCGTCATCTTCGATTACATTCTTGCCGCGACCAACCGGCTCGCTCCCGCGTCCGGGCTGGTGTTCAGCACATTCGACTGGGCCGCGCACGGTCTGTACACCAACGCGGGCCCGCAGAATCTCGTCACCGACAGTTATACCGCGGACGATCACTTCGACGTCCTGGTGACCTACTCGTTTCCGACCTCCGGGACAAATTTCAGCGTCAGCCCGACCTCGTTCACGGTGACCGGAAATCCGGGCGGACCGTTCACCCCTTCCAGTCAGACCTGCGTGTTGATCAACTTCGACACGATCCCGTTGTTTTGGTCCGTTACGAACCAAACGAGCTGGTTGAAGATTTCTTCCCCGGTCGGAAATCTTGGCGCCGGTTTGGGCACGAACATCACCGCATCGATCACGGCGGCGGCCAATTCGCTGGCTGCGGGGACGTACACGGACACGATCACGTTCAGCAACACGGCCACGGGAGTTTCTCTCCCGGTGGGCGTCACATTGACGGTCGGGACGCTGCCGGTAGCGAGTTTCACGGCGACCCCGACCAACGGGGCGGCGCCATTGAGCGTGAATTTCACGGACCGCTCGTCCGGTGCCACGGGCTGGGCGTGGGCATTTGGAGATGGGAACACGTCGAGCAGCCAGAACCCGTCGGACATTTACGTGAATCCCGGCAGTTACACGGTACAGGAGATCGTGACCGGAAATGGCGGGTCGGCCACCAATACCCAAGCGGCGTTCATCAACGTGTACGACCCGTTCGCGTGGTGGCAGCTCCAGTACTTCGGTACCACCAACAATACGGCGAGCACCGCGCCGGGCGGGGATTACACCGGCGCGGGCATGAGCAACACCAACAAGTTCCTGGCGGGCTTCAATCCCACCAACGCGGTGGCGTACCTGCACGTTATCAGCATCGCGGAGCAGTTGGTGGCGGGGACTACCAACGTCGTCGTGACGTATCTCGGCCCCAACGGGGACGACACTTATACGCCGGGGATTGCATCACTGACGAACGTGCTGGATTACACGACCGGTGCCGCCGACGGCAGCTACACCAATGGCGGTTGGCAGGATACGGGCCAGACCAATATCCTCAGTGGAGGCAACGGTTTTGGCTTCGTAACCAACATGATCGACTACGACGGGGCGACGAATGTCCCATCGCGATTCTACCGGGTGCGCGTATTGTTGCCGTAGCCCGGCAGCGGCCGCCTCCACGCTCACCGAGCGCGGCCACAAGTGGAGCCGTGTAGAGGGCGAGCTGGCTCGTTGACACGGGTGGCGGGGGCGTTTACGATCACTCGCCCATGAGCGAACTGTGGAAAGACCTGCGGAATTCGTTTTTTGCCGGGTTGCTGGTCGTGGTACCCGTTGCCGCGTCCGTGTTGATCCTGCTCGGGATATTCACTTGGGTGACGGATTTCATGTTGCCCGATGCGCTCCGCCAGCAGATGCTGACGCCGTTGTACCGGATCATCGCGCTGGTGTTGTTCATCGGGTTCACGATGGGCGTGGGATGGATCACGCGTCATGTGATGGGCCGGCAGATGGTGTCGGCGACGGAGACGATGATCGGGCGCGTGCCGCTGCTGAACAAGACGTACGGGTTCATGAAGGAAATCAGCCAGACCCTGCTCTCAGGCCGCAAGACGATGTTCCAGCGGGTGGTGTTGGTGGAATTTCCGCGGCCGGGGGTGTATTCGGTCGGGTTCGTGACAAGCGAGGCGGGAGGCGAAGCGCAGGCGAAAACCGGCGAGACGGTGATCAATGTGTTCGTGCCGACCACGCCCAATCCGACGAGCGGTTTTCTGATTCTGGTGCCGCGTAATCAACTGGTGGACCTCAAGATGAGCGTGGCCGAGGGAATGAAGATGGTGATTTCGGGCGGCACGGTCGTGCCGGCGTACACACCGGCGGCGCAACAGACCTTGAAGCTGGGACAGCCCTAAGATTGCATGGACACCGAGCGCGCCGAGGGAATCGTCCTGCGCCGACAGACGGTGACAGAATCCAGTCTGGTCGTGACGTGGTACACGCGCGAGTTTGGCAAGCTAAAGACACTGGCCAAAGGGGCGCGACGAGCCAAGGGGCCGTTTCAGGGCAAGATCGACCTGTTCTACCGCGATGAGATTGTGTTTTTGCGCAGCCGGCGCAGCGATTTACATCTGTTGCACGACTGTTTTCTTGAAGAAGCCCATACCCGACTGCGCAATTCGGTCGAATCATTGACGGCAGCGTCGTATGTCTGTGAGCTGGTGGATCTTGCGACGGAGGGTGAGGATCCGAATAAGGGCATTTACGAGCTCCTGGCAACAGTTCTGGAGTCGCTGGAAACCAGTCAGGACGGTGTCCTGCTGATTTGGTTTGAGCTTCGATTACTGTCGGCAGCCGGCTGGAAACCGAACTGGGAGGCAAAGACAGGGGTGGACCGAATACTGCAATCGATCGCTGGATCATCGTTGGAAGGTATTGGGCGGGTGAAGCTTAGCGATGAGCAGGTTGTGACTGGCCGGGAAGCACTGTGTCAATTTTGGGACGTGCACCTGGGTCGCGCACCTCGAACACGGGCATTTTTTGGTGCAAAAACTCCATAGTTGACGTAGGTAGAACGGTTCGATACAATTGGCGCGGTGCGGGTGAGAGGCCATTCAGGCGCGTGAGGAGCCTGAAAAGAGCGAGATGGAAGCTCATCCGCAGTGAAGTGAGCATGAAAATCGCTTGTCATGAAGCAGGCGCGTATAGCGAGCCAATCAAACGATTATTCAACGAGGAGTAAATGACGCCATGGCCACTGAGAATGTAGCATTCCCCGCCCACGAACGGCCCCAGACGGAGGTCAGCACCATCCAGATGATCGGGATCGCGGTCGTCATCACGTTTGCGGTGTTCGGCATCGCGTTTGTCGTTGGCGGGTTCCCCAAGGACTTGTTTATGGGCTTGGAGAAGATTCTCTATGACCGCGTGTTTTTCCAGAGCCTGATTACGTTTGTGTGGGCGCTGTCCATCGCCAACGTGGTGCTGAAACTGGTGCGGTTGAACAAGGAGAAGGCGGCCATTGCGGAAAGCGGCCTGCCGGAGAATTTCGATCTGACCGACCGGGAACGGATGATCAGTGTTTACGAGCGCATCCGGTTGCGCCCCGAGATTGCCGAGAGCCTCAGTTTGACCCGTATTGCGCGGGTGCTGGCGATGTGGATCAACACCGGTGACTTTGGACGCACGGCGCAATACGCGCGCGAGCAGGCCGACCTCGATGCGGCCGAGTCCGATTCCACGTTCCGGCGCAACCGGCTGTTTATTTGGGCGATGCCGTTGCTCGGATTTGTGGGCACAGTGTACGGCGTGGCCAATGGCATCAGCCATTTCGCGGCGTTTTTGCATCAAGCCAACGTGAGCATGGACCAGATCAAAGCGGCGATCGGGGACATTACCACGGGCCTGGCGGTGGCGTTCATGTGCACGCTGCTCGGTTTGTTTGCGGCTGGACTCGCGGCATTTCCGGCCTTGTGGGCCGAGCGCAAAGAGGAGCAGGTCCTCGGCGAGATCGAGGAACTGATCGAGGATCAATTGCTGTCACGCATGCCGTCAACGCAAAGATCGCAGGAATTTTCAATCGAAAAGATGGTCAGCGCCATTCGTCAGGGAATGGAAGGCCTGCAAACGCAATCGAAATTCCCCATCGAAGAACTGGCCCAGGCCATTGATGCGGGGTTCCGCCGGTTGCCGAACCCGGATCGGTATGAGGAAGTCTTTTCGCGCGCCATCGCGAAGGCGGGCGATGTCATCAACCAGAAATACGATGAATTCGCCGAGAATTACGAGCGGCGGATCGGCGAGTTGGGCTCGCAGCTTGGCGGGAAGCTCGAAGGCGTGGCCGGCAGCTTCAACAACGGAACGCACCGGATCGTGTCCGAGTTGACGAAGACGCAGGAGCGGAATCTGGAGATTTACTCGAAGAACGAGCAGAAACTGGCGGAGAGGTTCGAGGAATTGACGGAGCAATTGACCTCCATGGCCAAGGAACAGTCCGAGCAGTTCGGCGAAGCGCACGAGAATTACGTCGAGGCAATCCAGGAGTTGGACAAGAAGGAAATCGCGCGGTTCGAGAAGATGGTCCAGGAGTTCAGCCAGCTCTCAGCCCGGCTGGCCGACTCCTTCAAGCAAGCCGTGACGACGCTGGAAAGCGCTTCCACGCGCTACAGCGAGCGCATCCACCAATCGGTCGAATCGTTGAACGAACAGCTCGAAAAGGTCACGCAGTTGGGCGCGGAGATTGACAAGGTTCTGCACACCACGCAGGCGATGGAGACCACACTGCGCCAGATGGGCAGTTCCGATGAATTCCGCCAGACACTGTCGAATCTTCGCAGCCATCTGAGTACGAGCGATGAATTGCTGAAACAACTCTCACGTCCGCGCAAAGTGGTCTTCCAGGAAGCCCGCGGCGACGACAACGGCCTGTAAAGCGCGGGCTGGGGACGGATGACTCGGCAAGCCGGAGCGGCAACCCTATGAGGCGGCGGAAAGGATACGAGAAGATCGACATCAACGTGGAACCGTTCCTGTCGATCATGGCGATCGTCCTGAAGTTAATCACCCTGATTCTGGTGGTCATCGTGATGCGCATCGCCATGAATCCCAATGCCAAGCGGATTCCCACCTTCCCCGGATTATATTCCGGGCATGGTAATGAAATGAATCCCAAGGTTCCTTCGTACATTGATTGCCATCCGGATCGACTGACGTTGTATTCCAGCGACATACCAGCCGGCGCGCAGGTAACTTGGGACGATTTGCAGCGGCCGGATAACGCTGTGAACCAGCTTCTCGATAAAGTGCAGCAGCACAAGAACGACGAGTATGTCGTCGTGATGGTGCGGCCTTCGTCGGTGAAATTTTACCGCACAGTGCGCAATCTGATCGAGAAGCGTCCAATCGACGTGGGCTACGACGCGATCGACGCCGATTTTAAGGTCGATTGGGACGCGGCAGAGAAGGCGCTGGCCATTTCCTCGGACTGACACCATGGCGCGGCGACGAATACGCAAGGGCGAGCCGGAGATGCTGATCGTGTCGTTCTGCGACATCGTGACGATCACGACAGCGGCGCTTTTCTTTTGCTTGTTGGTCACCGTCCAGGAGGCCGTCAAAATTCCCCTGTTCAGGCCAACGCCCCGCGCGAAAATAACCTCGAAACAAGGCGTTTTCTTCGAATGTCGGACAAATGAATTGTTTTTCGTGGATAAGGCCGGATTGGACGATCAGGTCGAAAAACTGATGTCGACATTAAACCCGGGGATTCGGGGTGGGGATTTGGAGTCGTTCCTGAAAGCCATACAGGGGCAAGAGGTTGGCAATGCGTATTACAAGGTTGATCCGCGCTACTTGCTGGTCGGACAAATAGGGCTGGAGGCCCGCCCCGGCGTAGCTGGGGAAACGATTTCCGGATTGGCGGATCAAAACAGTAAGTTTCAGGCCATTTTGTCTCAATTGGACAAGAGCCGGCAATACATTGCTTTTTTGGTCAGAGATGATAGCTTTACCATGTTTCGCAAGGCACGGCAGGTGGCCGACGAGGCTGGGTTCGAAACGGGCTGGGAATTGCTCGGGATCGATGAGCCAATCAAATTCGGGGAGGGTGGCACCGCGATAGCCACCCAATAGGGGTTGTTTTATGGCTCGGAGCACAAGCAGCAATGGGAAGGGCAGAGGGACAAAGCCCAACGTAATTGTCTGGACCCTGCTGGCCGTATTGGCTCTGACAGCAGCTGTGTTGGCCTTCAAAGTGACGCAGCGATTCCACCGTGTCGTCCAGGAGACGAATCAGGTGCGCACGGTTGTCCAGGAGGCCGTCAAGCGTCAGGAGATGATCGTCAAGACGCCCGCCCGCAAGGAGTTTTCCGCGGCCTTTCTCCAAATGGCCTTCGGCGATAACCCGCAGCTATTGGAGCAGATCAAGGAATCGCTGGGCAAAGCGCTCGGCGAGAATCCGACGCTGGCGCAAGGTGACGTCGCCATGATGTTGGTGACCTACCGCGCGGAGGGCGAGCTGCGCGACGTGGCGATCCATATTTTCGGCAATCTCGTGCCGGAGAAGCTGCCGGCATTCAGCGCCGAAGGCTATTGGAAGTCGCAGCTCCCCGACAGCTTCTTCACGATGGGACAATCGATGTTGGCCACCCTGGGGAGGGAAGTCGTGATTTTGGCCAGCCCGGAGGCCGAGAAACGTCAACGGGACCTTCTGGAAGCGATCCTGAATAACCGATACGAGACGGTCCAGAATTACCTTCACGATCCGGTCTCGTTCATCGCGGTCATTCCCGAGCCGGGGTTGCTGTTCACGGATCGTTTTCGGCCGTACATGGCGGCCGCGTTGATCAAAGGAAAGATTTCGCTCGATGAAGGGCGCGCGGAAATGGTTGCCCTGAGCATGGACCCTCAAAAGGCCCAGGAACTGGCGCAATTGCTGTCGGACACGCGCATGATGGCTGTGGGCATCGCTCGCGTTCGCTACGCGAGTCCAGCGGCCGAATCCGCGCTCGAGCAGTTGTCCCGCGCGCAGATTGTCGCCGATGGACCTGCCGTGAGAATGAACGTGGTGCTGTCATCTGACGTACTGGGGCGGGGGCTGCCGCGGGTCATCCGCGCCCTGGCCAAGGGAATCGGCCGCATCCAACGCGGCCCGGGTTACCCGAGCTAGCCGCGGATCCTCGATTCTGTGCGCCCACGAGGAATATGACAACACAACGAGTCAAGCTGGTAGTCGTCGGGATGGTGAGCCTGCTCGTACTGTCCTGTCCTTCACGCGGTCAACAAGCGGCATCAACTCCAGCCGATCCCAAACTCAAAGCCGCGTATCAACATCTCCACTTTGAACGTCTGTACCCGGCCGAAGCCGTGTCCTTCATCCAGGGCAGGCTCGAAACCGCGCCCCGCGCCGTGGATGTTCTCGCCGATGTGGCGTCAGATCAGCGCGCCGATGTGCGCGTTCTCGTGGCCATGCTCCTCGGCGAACTGGGCGAACCCGACGGCGCGAAGACCCTGTGGCGCCTGACCCGCGATGACGTGGAATTCGTGCGCACCACCGCCGCCGGATCGCTCGTGCGGCTGTCGGGCATGACGCCCATTGTGAATTCCTGGGAAGGCCTCAAGGATCCCCGCCCGGATATCCGCAAACTCACCGCAGCCCTCCTCGGCCAGGCCGCCGATAAATCTGCGGAGCCTGCCCTGCTCGATGATATCCACGACCCGGATGTTTCGGTTCGGGCCGAAGTCGTTGGCTCACTCAGCTCGTGCGGCACCAGCGCTTCCGTTCCCGCGCTCGTCGCATCATTGCGCGACGACAGCCCGCTGGTTCGAATCGCCGCCGCGGGTTCGCTGGGGCACTTCAGCGATCCGTCCTCGATCCCCCCGCTCGTGGCCGCCTTGAACGACTCCGACTGGCATGTTCGCGCCTCAGCCATCATCTCGTTGTCAGCGTTGGCGGGCAATGACAAGGACCGCATCGCCAAAATCATCGACCCCATCGCCGCGCGCCTTCAGGACGACCCCTACGCCCTCGTGCGCGACCGCGCCGCCGGTGCGCTGGCCCGGCCCGATGACGAAAAAGCCGTCGCCGCGCTCGTTCAGGCGATTGTCTCCGAAGATCGCGAAGCCCGATTTGACGCCCACGAAGCAATCATCAATTGCCGGGCCGTTACCGCCCTCCCGCAACTGGCCAAATACATCCACGATGCGAACCGCGATGTCCGCGAAAAGATCGTCCGCATTTTTGGCGAGATCGGCGGCCCCAACCAGGTTCCCTACGTCATGGACGCCCTGAACGACGCCGACCCGGTCGTTCGCCTCGCCGCCGTCCAGGCGCTCCGCAAACTTCAGGGCCCGGGCATGCTCGACGCCCTCCAGGCCAAATGTCACGATGCCGATCCCAACGTTCGCGCCGAATCCGCCCGCGCTCTCGGCACGATCGGCGATCACAAAGCCGTGCCGAAACTCGTCGAACTGCTCCACGACGACAATGGCTTCGTCCGTAGCGCCGCCGCCGAGTCCCTGGGCCAACTCGGGGATCGCACCGCGACCGTCGCGTTGATTCAGGTCCTGACGGGCGAGAAGCCCCACCCGGCTTCGGTGTCGGACCCGAACGGCCTCGTCATCTCGGCGCAACCGGGCGCACTGCCGGAAATTGCCCGATTGAAAATCGTCGAGGAAAAAATCAACGCCACCAAGGCCCTCGGCGATATTCGTGATCCGGTCGCCGTGGACGCCCTGATTGAAAGTGGACTCAAGGCCGAGGACCCGGGGCTTCGCGCCGAGTCGGCCGTGTCGCTGGGCAAGATCGGGGAGTCGCGCGCAATCCAACCGCTCGAAGCCACCGTGCGTCCCTACTACGACACCGTTCCCGAAGACAGCCAGGGCGTGACCATTTCCACCGGGCCGATCGACGAAGCGGTCCGCCTCCGCAAGGAAAAGGAATCGCGCGTCCGCGCCTCGGTGGCCTGGGCGCTTGGCCAGATTGCCGACCCGTCCGCGCAGGAAATCCTCCGACGCGCCATGAACGACGAGAACAGCCTCGTCCGCGATGCCGCCGCGGAAGCCCTCGCCCGCATCACCGAGAAACAGGAACGCGTCGCCGACGGCCAGCCCGCAGCCCCATCCGCCCGCTGATTCCGCGCCGACGGACCAGTCCGTCCGCTGTCGTTTCCCCTTGGAGGGCCACGCTCCGTCGTGGCCACACGTCTCGCCGTCTTGTCCACCGTAGCTGTCTCCCTTGGTGGCGCGAGCGTCCCTGCTTGCGGCCGTTCCCGCCCCCCTTGTCCGCCATAGCTTCAGCAACGGCGGATGTCGCACCGAAGCATTGCGAAAGCGGCCCCGACCGAACCCAAACGAACCCACCGAAAAAACACACATCTGGATTTTGCAACTACCAGTCCCACAAGCACATCCAATCGCATTTTCCACTTCAATAGCGTGGGTTCGTTTCGCAAAAACACCCTTCTTTGCGCTTCCCCCATCCCCTGTTCTTGGGCGCGGTCGCCCCGGTAGGGACGCGCTGCTGCGCGTCCGTTGAACGTTTCGCGTTGAACGCTGCTCCGTTCCCCTCCTCTATATCAAAGAACCGCCCAGACTATACTCTATCGTATACAGACTGTCCACAAGATTCCGATGGTGGATCAACAAGAGTGCGCCCCCCTCATCGCTCCAAGGCTTCCCACCCTGCGTTTAGAGGCCCAAGCACTCCCCGCCCCCCACGGACTGGCGTTATCTTCTAACCGCGTTGACGTGAGCCACGGTTGATTCGCGTCTATTCGTGTGCATTCGTGGCTCTCCCTTCGCGCCCTTCTGGAGTCCATAGTGACCATCCGTGACCATCCGTGTGAATCTGTGGCTACAGACAGTTCCGGCCTCGCGCCTCGCGCTCAGGCCGGAGTTGACTTTGCGGGGCGAACGTCTATCTTGGGCGCGGCGTTCGGTCGTTGGGGGACTTGCCGAAAACAGGCTGTTTTTGGATCGTTTCCATGCGGTGCTTCCGCGATATCCCCTTGCCGCTGCGCAGGCACTGAACTTGCATATTTTTATTTGAGACGCGCCATGGACAAGACAGTCAACATCCAACTCGACGGAAAGCTCCGCCGACGACTCGCCGCCATCGGGCTCTCCCTGGTGATGGCGATTTCTCTGTCAACGCCTTGCCGCGCGGCGGCCACCGCACCGGATTCGCCGACTCCCGCCACGAAACCGGCGTCCACAGTCGCCCCGACAAATTACACCGAATGCCTCACGCTGTTGCAGGGAACCGACCGGGTCAACCCCGCGCTCGTCGCAGCGGTCGCCCAACTGTTGAACCATCCCGAAAACGCTTCGCAGGCTGTCCCCCAGAGACCGCCGTCGCTCCTGGCCGTGACCTGGCGCGAAACCGCGGGACAGGTGCGCGACATCGTCGTCCAGGCGTACTACGACCCGCTCGGCGGTGACGCCAGTATTTTGGACGCCGACGGTCACGTCCCTGCCCATCTCGGCGGCGAACTATCCGGCGCGGCGGACCAGTTTCTTGGGCTGATGTATCAGCACGCCGTCTATTTCGGGCCCAAGGACCAGGTGCAATACGAACAGCGCGCCTTCGAAGCCGCCCTCAACGGCGACATGACGGTGCTCCGCGAGCAAACGGTCGATCCGTTGCGCCTCCTCGTCGTGGTGCCTCACGGCGACACGTTTCTCCCGACGAGCCTCCGGTCACGCGTCCACGGCCTCGTCCTCGACGCCACACTCGAGTTGGGGATCTGGAGCGGTCAGGTCGGCATGGTGACCAGTGATGGCGAGTCCGCCGAGCAAGTCGCCGCCGTCGTGTCCGCCTGGCGCGATATGGCGCTGTCACTCGCCGATACGTTCGGCGGCCAAAATTCCGGGAAGCAACTTCGTCAGGCCCTCCAGTCCAGCGCCATCCAGGTCGTGTCCAATCGCGTGCTGGCTTCCGCTGCCGTCGATTCGCGCCTGGTCGTTCGCGCCTCGAAGGAAATCGCCAGCCATGCCAGCAGTTGTCCGCCGGGCGGCGCCTGTGGTGAGGACAAAGTGGCTGTGTGCCATAAGATCGATGCCGCGCACGAGCAGACGTTGTGTGTCGCCCCGATGTCCGTCGCCGCTCATCTGGCGGCGGGAGATCGTTGCGGCCCGTGCGGCGAATGACGGCCGGCACGTGGGCTGATTGTTTCCTCGCCCCTCGAGGGGGAATCGAGTCGGACGAGAAGGCGCTGGTCGTGCTGAGGCGGCAAAGGATCAAGGTGAGGGGTCAGTCGCTGTTGCTCGGCTCACACCCGTGCCGGCGGACAAATCCCGTTCGGCGAGTTCCGCACGAATTCGATGAACTCCCGCGCTTCCGGCGTCGTGAAGGCCCCGTCGCGCGTCGCTTCCGCCAACGCCTGCGTGCCGTTCATCCCCGAGAGGTAAAACAGCTGGTAGAGCTTCTTCAGTTCCCCCAGCGCTTCCCGTGAAATCTTCGCCCGCCGCAAGCCGACCAGGTTCAACGCGTGGATCTCATTGCGTTCCGCCGCCAGCGTGAACGGCGGCACGTCCATCGATACCCGCGCGTTCCCGGAAAACATCGCCAGCCGTCCCACGTGCGTGAATTGGTGGATCACCACGCCGCCCGAAATGAACGCGCGGTCGCCCACGTGCACGTGCCCCGCCACCAGCGCGCAATTGCAGATGATCACATTGTTACCGATCACGCAGTTGTGGCCGACATGCGCCGTGGCCATGATGTAACACTCGTTGCCGATGACCGTCGCGCTCTCGGGCTCCGTCCCGCGGTGGATATTGCAGTATTCGCGGAACACGTTGCGGTCGCCGATCCGCAGGTAGGTCCGTCGCGACCGGTCAAACTTCAAATCCTGCGGTTCATGCCCGATCACCGCGCCCATGTGGATTTCGTTGTCGCGCCCGATCTCGGCGTGGCCCGTCAGATACGCATTCGCCCAAATCCGCGTCCCCGCGCCGACCTTCACGTGCTCCTCGATGACCACATTCGGCCCCACGTCGACGGTCGAATCGAGTTGCGCCTGCGGACTGATGATCGCGGTCGGATGTATCGGCATGGCGCGCAGTATAAGAGAACACTGTGCGTGTGGGAAGCTCCAGATTGTGTCGCACGCGGCCCAGCGCATCCGGGTTGTCGCGTACGCCGTCCCGACATCCGTGGTGTAGCGTGCGCTGTCCCCAGCGCATGGCTGTTCTCTCTCGCAGGTCTTCGCGCGTGACACGTTACGCGGTGCGGAATGCATGCGAATTGGAGACTCGACAAAAGCTACAAGTGCCGACACGATTCGAACATGGAGCGTAAGATCAAACGCACACCGCCGCGTTTATCTGAGGTATTTCAAAACTATGGGACGCCCGTCTATTTCATTACCATCTGTACGTTAAACCGACAGGCCGTCCTCGCGTTTCCCTGCGTGCATGAGGCTTTTCGCTCGTACGCCGCGCGGGGCCGGGAATTCGGCGTTGCAGTTGGCCGCTACGTGATTATGCCGGATCATTTGCATGTGTTTGCCGCACTCGATCAGGAGATGACGGTGAGCCGGTGGGTGAAAGGATTGAAGCGATGCTTGGATGACGCGCTACAAGAAACGGGACACGAACTCGTCACGCTAAGCAAGTCCAAGCTTTCCAGCTTCTGGCAACCGGGAGCCTTTGACCACTTGCTCCGCAGCACCGAAAGTTACGAGCAGAAGTGGCATTACGTTTGGCAGAACCCTGTGCGCGCCGGTCTGGTGTCGTCCCCGGAAGGTTGGCCGTACCAAGGAGAAATAGTACCCATTGATCGCGCGTGAGGTGCGTACCCGTCATGTAGCGTGCGAAGCCGAAATCCGTGAAACGCGCCGAATGTCTGCCGACGGCGCAATCCCCAATGCATCCGAGCAGAGTGCTTACGGAGTTTCGGCTGAGACAGCCGACGCTACATCCAAAAAACGTCCTCAATTCGAGGTCGCGCTAAAGCTGATTTCTGAAACCTTCCACCTGTGTGGCTAGCGCAGCCCGAGTTCGCGCAAGGCCGCGCCAGCGCCGTCGAGGTTCGCCGGTTTCATCTCCACATAATTGCGCGAGAGCATCACTCCTTGCGCGCCCGCTTTGAACACGGCGAGCACTTCCTGTTTGACGCCCTCCGGCGTGCACTGGCTGGTGCCGGCGGCCACAGGCACGTCGATATCGATGCCCGGCCAGACCTGCGTCGACGTGCCGGCGACGGCTTCCATGGCGCGCCGGGTTTCCCGCAGGACGTAATCGGCGCTGAACCCCGTGGCCGTCACCTTGTCGTACGGCGCTTCCTGGTAATCGAGCACTCGATACAACCATTCGAGCGATTGGTCCGGAGGCACGTCGCCAAAAACATTCTCATGCATACTGTCCACGAAACTGCGCATGCGTTGACCGGCGCAATTGCTGTACAGCGCCGGCCGGATAAAATCCGACCAGCCGGTCAACACCGCGTAATCTTCTTCCGCCCGGTGAAACGGGCTGAACGACAGATTGTGCCACAGGTGCCAGCCGACGATCAGGGACGGCTTGATCGATTTGATCTTGCGGTAAACATCGCGTTCCATCTCATGCCGGCTGGTGACCCACAGGTTGTCCCACGCCAGCAGTTCCGGATACTTGAGCAATAGCCGCCAGAACGCCACGAAATATCCGTCCCGCGGACGCTTCTCGGCGCGGCCGTTGCGGACGAACGTCTCCAGTTCGCCGAACCCCTTCCGCGCCCGGTCGGCATCGATCCCCAGGCCTTTGGCCTTCGCCACGCAAAACTCGCAGAAGCACGTGACTTTGCCGGGGTCGGTCTTTGCGCCGTCGTGATACGCGCCGAGCGCGTTGAACAGCGCGCCCTGCCGTTCCGACCCCCACATGATGCCGTCGATGTCGTAGGACCGAGCGTAATCTTCCACGAGTCCCAGCAGCCAGGCGCGATACCGCGGATTGTTGTAGCACGGGCCGCCGGGATGGCCTTCCGCGCGTCGGCCATGGAAATCCACCTCGTACAGCGGTTCCCAATGCGGGATGGCGGGAGGGCGGCGGTTGTCTTCGATGATCCACCCGAAGACTTTGACATCGCGTTTGTGGGCGGCGGGAATCATGCGGGCGAACACATCCACGTCGCCAAACTCCGTGCCGCGCATGTCCTCGTACGTGAAGCCCGTGTCCTTGTAATATTCCATGTGCGGGATGGCGAAGTTCCCGCCGCGGAACCCGTCCGCCGGCACACCCGCCCGCACCGATCCGTGGGTGTACATGAACGGGAGGATCACGTTTACGCCCGCCCGTTGTTGCAGGTCGTCGAGCAGCTTGCTGACGTCCTGGCGCGCAAACGGCGCCGGGCTGGTCGCAATCGAGATGGTCGCGGCCTTGCGGGCCGCCGGCGCGGTTGTGACCGCATCCGCCAGCGCGGTCAGGGGCGACAACGCCGCGGTGACGCCGATCGCCGTCGCGGTCTTCAACGCTTCACGGCGCGTCATGGGCTGGTCGATCATGATCGAGTCCTCCTCATTTGGAGGGCCACGCTCCGTCGTGGCCGCTTCGCCAGACACTACCGAGACCGCCGCAAAATCGCAAGGCTGTGGATGTCACGCTCACGGGAGGAATTGGGCCGTCTCGTACCGCACCGCCACCGCAATCACCGGGGACGACCGGCGCCAAATCGAATCCGACCTCCGAGGCGCATGGCGATCGTTGTGGGACGCGACTCAGCCGTGTGCAGTGCTCGCGACATTCCGATACCCATCTACCTACCGACCTTCGACGACAATTGGAAAACGTGACGCTTGTTCGAGGAGATATTCTCGCCAGTTGACTTTGCGGCCAACAGTCGAGCTAATCCGGTGGATGTTCCTCGATTGCCTTCTGCATTGCTTCGGCTATACGGTCGCGGTAAATGCGATTCTCAATGAAGGCATGCCCCTTTTCGCTTCTAGCGGTTACCGTGAAGCATGGCACGGGCTGCCCGCCAGACTGATTCCTTGTAACACTTAGAGTGGAAGTGGCAGGGTCCCGGTTATCATCTGACCACCCTAGATGGTAATCGTAGGTACCAACTTTGAAGTCTCGTCTGTCTGCAAGCTCCCCCATTTTCATGCTCCGTTCGTATAACCGTCAATACTGCGGCATGTTCGGGTCGATGCGTTCGGCCCAGGCGTTGATGCCCCCGGCGACGTTCTTGAGTTTGCCGTAGCCCTGGCCGCGCAGGAATTTCAGCGCGCGACCGCTGCGGCCACCGGACTTGCAGTGCAGCACGATGAGCTTGTCCTTGGGCAGTTCCTGGAACCGCTGCGGCAATTCGGGTAGCGGCAGTTTCACCGAGCCCTCGATGGTGCAAATGGCAAACTCGTCGGGATTGCGTACGTCGACGAGAATGAAATCCTCCTTGTGGTCGCGCATTTTCTTGAGCGTATCGACGCTGATATCGTCCGGACCAAGTTCTTCTTCTTTTTGTTCCACGATAGAATCTCCTGATGAACCGCCATCCTCGCCGCGGCCAATGCCGCAGAATTCGAGGTAATCGATCAATTTGGTGATTGTCGGATTTTTGCCACACACGGGGCAATTCGGGTCGCGCGGGATCTTGTACTCGCGGAAGCTCATGTCCATCGCGTCGAACCGCAGCAACCGCCCCATCAGCGGTTTGCCCTTGCCGATGATGAGTTTGACCGCTTCGTTGGCCTGGATGTTGCCGATAATGCCGCAGATGACGCCCAGCACGCCGCCTTCCGCGCAGCTCGGCACGAGGCCGGGCGGCGGCGGTTCGGGATACCAGCAGCGGTAGCACGGCCCGCCCAGATGCGGCGCGAACACACTGGCCATGCCTTCCCAGCGGAAAATCGAGCCGTACACGTTCGGTTTCTTGAGCATCACACAGGCGTCATTGACCAGGTACCGCGTCGGGAAATTGTCCGTACCATCGATGACCAGGTCGTAGTCCTTGATGATGTCGAGCGCGTTATCGCTGGTGATCTTGACGGGGTGGGGGATGAAATTCAGGTTCGGATTGATCGCCTTGAGTTTTTCCTCGGCGCTCTTGAGCTTGTGTTTGCCCACGTCACCCGTGAAATGGAGGATCTGGCGCTGCAGATTGCTGAAATCGACCGTGTCGAACTCGACCATGCCAATCGTGCCGACGCCCGCCGCCGTGAGATAGAGCGCGTTGGGCGAACCGAGGCCGCCCGAACCGATCAGCAACACTTTCGCCGCCTTGAGTCGTTCCTGTCCTTCGACGCCAACCTCCGGCAGGATCAGGTGCCGCGAATAGCGTTTGATCTCCTCGTTGGTCAGCTTCGCGCGGTCCTTGATGATCGGGTCGAGTTTGGCGAGGTTCCCGCCCGCAATCGACGGCACGATGGAGATTTCGTCACCTTCGTTGACGGGCGTATTGTCGCCCCGGGCGCGGATGTCCTCGTCGTTGACGTATACCCGCACGAAGTTGCGCAGTTTGCCGTCGTCACCGTACAAATGGGGACGCAACTGGGCGTGCTCGGTCGTCAGATTGCCCAGCACTTCGCCGATCGTCCCGCCGGGCACCTCGACCGTCGCCTGGCCATTGGCAAAACGCCGGAGCGCCGTTGGTATCGTGACTTTGATTGCCATCGTGTTCTCCCGAATCAATCCGCGACTCGCGCTGGATAGTCTATCGCATTACTCGGAAATTTCAACTGCCTCTTGGTCAAACTGAGAACGGTCATCCCGCAGCCGCCAGGAATTGGATTCAACCGCTTTGCCTTTCACGACCGAGATGATCAGGTACGAGAAATTTGGCCACGCGTGATCGAGGTCGAACTGCGATGGGCGCGCAGCGACGTCCGGGTGCGAATGGTAAATCCCCAGCACATCCATTCCGCGTTTGTCGGCGTCGCGCTCGATTTTCATGTAAGCCAGCGGGTCGATCAGGTAACGGTTGCGCGCGCTCTCCCCGCCCGAAGCGGGCAGGTCGGTGCGCTCGTTGTCAGCCGACACGATCTCGGTGATCACGCCGTCTTTCCCCAACATCACACCGCACGCCTCGTTCGGGTAGCCCGATTCGAGGTGGCGATGCATTTGATGCAAGAGTTGCCGGGAGAGTTTCATGCGCAGCGGACGTCTCCTGCCCCCTCACCTTGATCCTTTGCCGCCTCGGCACGACCGGCGGCTTCTCGTCCGACTCGATTCCCCCCCGGAGGGGAGAGGAAACTCCTGTATGCTCGCTGGTCCCCTCTCCCCTTGAGGGAGAGGGTTAGGGTGAGGGGTCTGGCAATGTGTGTTCATGCCGCTTCCCAGAACTTCTCGCTTTGATAGCGCGCACCGGCATCGGGACAAATGACAACGATCACGCCCTCCGCGATGGTGGCCGCGACCTTGAGCGCGGCGCAAATGCCCGCGCCCGCGCTGACACCGACGTACAGACCTTCCTCGCGCGTCATCCGCCGCGCCATTTGCTGCGCGGCTTCAGTCGAGATGCCGACAATCTGGTCGGGAACCTTCGCGTCGTACAAGGCCGGCACGTGCGATGCCGTCTCCATGTGTTTGAGGCCCTCCAGCCCGTGAAACGGCCCTTCGGGTTGGATGGCGACGAGCTTGATGCCGGGGTTGAATTCGCGGAGCCGCTTGCCCGTGCCCATCAACGTCCCGCTCGTGCCAAGCCCGGCGAGGAAATGCGTGATCTTGCCCTCGGTTTGCTGGATGATCTCCGCTCCCGTGGTTTCGTAATGCGCGCGCGGGTTTTCGGGATTGCCGTATTGGTCGGGATAAAAATGCCGGTCCGGCTGCTCGTTGTACAACCGTTGCGCCGCGTAGAATGCGCCATCACTGCCCTCCGCCGGGTCGGTGAGAACCACTTCCGCGCCATACGCCTTCAAGAGTTTCTTGCGCTCGGGGCTGGCATTGGCCGGCATGAGCAGCTTGCAGCGGTAGCCGCGCCGCGCGGCGATCATGGCGTACGCGATGCCGGTGTTGCCGCTGGTGGCGTCGAGGATGATCTTGCCGGGCGCAAATTCACCCGACACTTCCGCGGCCCGAATCATGCGGTACGCCGGCCGGTCCTTCACGGAACCGCCCGGGTTGTACCATTCCGCCTTGGCGAGGATGCGGACGCGGGGGAATTCGTGCCCGATGCGGAGCAGGGGAATCAGCGGCGTGTTGCCAATCGTGCGCAACAACGCGTCGGAATCCGCCGACGGCAGGAGCGAGGCTTCATCCATCGCTAGGCCGGCTTGTCACCCTTGCTAATCGGCGCGTTGACCAGATTGCCCCACTCGGTCCACGAACCATCGTAGTTTCTCACGCTCGGGTAGCCGAGGAGGTATTTCAGCACGAACCACGTGTGCGCCGAACGCTCGCCGATGCGGCAGTAGGCGATGGCATCGTCGTATGGGGTGACCCCGTGGCTGCGATATAATTCCAGCAACGTATCGTGGTCTTTGAATGTGCCGTCTTCGTTGACCGCTTGCGCCCACGGAACGTTCAGCGCGGTCGGGATGTGGCCGCCGCGTTGCGCGGTTTCCGTCATTCCCGGCGGGGCGATGACCTTGCCGGTGTACTCGTCGGGCGACCGCACGTCCACCAGATTGAACTTGCTCTCCTTGATCGCCAGCGCCACGTCGTCGCGGAACGCGCGCACCGATGTGTCCGCCGGGAGGGCGCGGTAGTCGGTCTCCAGGTACTTGCGCACGTCCCGAGTGACCGCGCGCTTCTCGGCGAGCCATTTCTTGCGGCCACCGTTCATGATCCGGGCGTCGCGGTGGCCGTACAGTTTCAGTTGCCAGAACGCGTAGCACGCGAACCAGTTGTTGTTGTCCCCGTACAGGACGACGGTTGTATCCATGGCAATGCCGGACTCGCTCATCAACTTCTCGAACGCTTCCTCGGTGAGCACGTCGCGGCGGATATTGTCGCAGAGCTGGCTTTGCCAGTTCCACGCGATGGCGCCGGCGATATGCCCCTGCTCGTACGCCGACGTGTCAACGTCCACTTCGACAAGGCGCAGGCTGGCGTCGTCCTTGTGTTGTTCGACCCAGTCGGTGGAAACAAGAACATCCGGATGTGAGTAAGGTTTCGTCATCGATCATGCCCTTTCATTTCGTGCGCTGGAATCAATTGTGAAATGTGCCACCCGCCAACGCCAGCGGCATTATACCATTGCGGTGGGGTGGGGCAACCATGGTTTTGATGGCGCGGAGGCCAGGTGAGGATTGGTGGAGATGAGGGGATTTGAACCCCTGACCTCCTCGTTGCGAACGAGGCGCTCTCCCAACTGAGCTACATCCCCAACCGTGTGCTTGCGGCCACCAAGCCCGCAATCACTGTCCACGGGTTCGTGGCGACGTCCGTCTTCCGCAAGACGTCGCAACACCCAATAGCGGTTGGACTTTACAAGACGCGACGGACCGCGTCAACGCCGGACCGCCAAACCCGTCCATCGGTGGAAACGGCGGTCCGGCGTTGCATGATTGACAAGAGGAGGATTTCACATACTCTCGCGGTCGCTGAAATGCAGGATTACAGGCATTAGAAGTGCAATCAGCAGGATCGTAATCGTCCGAAGGAGAAAAATAAGTGGTTTCGTCGCACTGGATAGATTTGCTCATCGTGGCCCTGTACATGGGGGGCATCGCCGTCTTCGGACTGCGATTCGCCCGCCGGCAGACGTCGACGGAGCGTTACTTCGTCGCGCAACGATCCATCCCCGGCTGGGCGATGGGGATTTCGCTGTTTGCCGCAATCAGCAGCAGCCTCTCGTTTATCGGCTATCCCGGCTCCGCCTATGCCGGCAACTGGAACGACCTGGTGCAAGGTCTCATGGTCATCCCGGCGCTGGTGGTCGCCGTGTGGATCGCGGTTCCGTTTTACCGGCGCGTCGTCGGGATGAGCGCGTACGAATATTTCGGGAAACGGTTCGGGTACGGCGCGCGGGTGTACAGTTCCCTGGCGTTTTCCCTGGCCCATTTTTCGAAACTCGCGTTCGTGTTTTACCTGGTGACGCTGACGGTGCACATCATGATTGGGACAAACATGTATCTCACCACCATTCTTCTCGGGGTGGTGACGATCACGTACACCTGTGTCGGCGGCTTGGAGGCGGTGATTTGGACCGACGTGATCCACGCCTGCACGGCGTTCGTGGGCGTATTGATCTGCCTGGGATTTCTGTTGTTCCTCCCGCCGGGCGGCCCGACGGCGGCGTTTCGACTGGCCTGGGACAACCACCGGTTCAGCCTCGGGTCTTTTGACTTCGATTTGTCCCAAAAAGGGGTCTGGACCATGGCGCTGTACGGGTTGTTCTGGTACCTGCAGAAATACACCACCGACCAAACCGTCGTCCAACGCTATCTCGCCGCGAAGTCCGACTCGCAGGCCGTCAAAGGCACGGTGCTGGGAATGTCAATCTGTCTGGCGGTCTGGACATTCTTTATGCTGATCGGATCACTGTTGTGGTCCTATTTTCAACTGACCAAAGAAGCGCTCCCGGCCCGCATCATCAAGGCGGACTATGTCTTCCCGTATTTCCTCTCGGCGCATCTTCCGCCCGGCTGCATGGGGCTGTTCATCGCCGCTCTCACGGCGTCGGCCATGTCGATGGTGTCGTCGGACTTGAATTGCCTGTCGTCAATCGGGGTCGAGGATTTTTATCGTCAGCTCCGGCCGAGCGCAACCGAGGGCGAACGATTGCGCGTCGCGAAGATCGTTGTCGCGATTTGCGGCGTGCTGACCACCCTTATCGCCCTCGTTCTCGCACGCTATACCGAGCACGCCCTGTCGCTGTACTTCACCGTCACGGCGATCCTGTCGGGAGGACTCTTCGGATTGTTCTTTCTCGCGTTCTTTTCCCGCCGGGCGAACCCTCGCGGCGTGTGGACGGGAATCATTGCCTGCGTTCTCTTCACGACCTACGCGGTGTTGACGTCTGGGTTGGCGTCGGGATTCACGTGGGGTGGGCACAGGGTTCTCGATCTGGGCTGGTTCAACTTTCCGTGGCAGGGAGTCATGATTGGCGTTGTCGGCCATTTGGTGCTTGTCGTGGTGGGGTATGCGGCCAGTTTGTGTTTTCCGTCGGGTGCCGAGGTCGCGGCGGAGTTGACGGCGTGGGGCTGGCTGGAACGAAGACGGGCGCGGCACACGGAATAGCGCATTCCCGGGTCGGTTTGGCCCGCCGTTGTACCGGCTGGCACGTACCCTGCTTAACATCCCGTCCATGAAACGCAATGCGTCGAAAAGCACCCACAAAAATCCTCCAACCCTGGCGGATTTGATCGCCACCGTAAACCAACTCACACGTGACGAACAGCTTGGCGCATACATCGTTGCCGATCTGATCAATTCACGTAAGGTCCGTCTGGAAGGCCAGTTCCAGGGACATAACGTGATCGTTTCGGACTAGTCGTACCTGCTGGCTTTGGACGACGGCCGGGTCTCAACCCTGCAAAAAAGTCCTGCCATTTCGTGGTCATTTTTGCGACACTTGCGCAAAAATGAGCGCCCTATTTCGTCCCCACCGTAAAACTGTCATTGGCGTCGTTCACCTGAAACCCCTCCCCGGCTCACCCAAATGGCGTGGCAGCCTGCCGTCCGTGATCGACTCTGCCCTTGCGGACGCAGCGGCATATCAACGCGGTGGCGCCGACGCCATCATCATCGAGAACTTCGGCGATGCGCCGTTCACCAAGATGCGTGTCGGGCCGGAAACCGTCGCCGCCATGTCCGCCGCAGGCTCGGCGGTTCGCGCCGTGGTCAAACTGCCGCTGGGATTCAACGTTCTGCGGAACGACCCGCAAACCGCGTTGGCGCTGTGCGCCGCGTGTGGCGGGAGTTTCATGCGGGTCAACGTCCACACCGGCGCGATGCTGACCGATCAGGGCATCATCGAGGGCGATGCTTACGGAACTGTCCGTTATCGCGAACGAATTTGCCCGTCGGCGTCCATTTTTGCCGATGTCCACGTGAAGCACGCGGTCCCACTCGGTGATTTCGAAATCGAAGACTCGGCGCATGACACGCTGGATCGGGGGCTGGCCGATGCCCTGATCATCTCGGGCACGGGCACGGGCCGGGTCGCGGACATCACGGACGTGCAGCGCGTCCGCGAGGCGTGTCCGTCAGCGAAGATTCTCATCGGCAGCGGCATCAATGTCGGCAACGTCCGTGAGTTCCTCCGGTTTGCCGATGGCGTGATCGTGGGCACCTCCCTCAAGGTCGGCGGCAAATTGTTCAGTCCGGTCGATCCCCGTCGCGTGGCCGCGCTCGTCAAAGCCGCTCGCACGTGAACACGACCCGATTGAGCCGTGAACATCCCGCGGTCGAAATCCTCCACGAAGACGAGGCCATCTTGGCGGTGAACAAACCGGCCGGCTTGCTGGCGGTCCCGGATCGTTTCGACAAGACCAAGCCCGACCTGATGTCGCTGCTCCAGGCGGCGCATCCCGGCGAATGGCTGGCGAACGTTCATCGTCTCGATTTCAACACCAGCGGCGTGTTCGTCGTGGCGAAGAGTCAGGAAGCCTTTCGCGACCTGGCCCGTCAGTTCCGCGAACGCGAGACGCGAAAGACGTACGCGGCGATTGTGCGCGGCCTGCCAGTTGAATCACCGATGACCATTGACCTTCCCATCGGTCGACACCCCAAGGTTCCCGGGCTTGCCCGAATCGATCACAGTCGCGGCAGCGACGCGCGGAGTATCGTCAGCATTCGGGAGAAATTCCGCGGGTATGCATTGCTCGAAGTCGTCATCGAAACCGGGCGGATGCACCAGATTCGCGTCCATCTACAGGCCGTCGGCTGCCCGGTTGTCGGTGACCCCGATTACGGCGGCGCGCCGTTGCTACTGTCGCAGATCAAGCCCAAGTACAAGGCGAAGGACGAGGAACCGGAGCGCCCGTTGCTGGATCGTCCGGCATTGCACGCGGAGAAACTAACACTCACCCGGCCTGTGACAGGCGAGAAGCTCACCATCGAAGCCCCGTGGCCAAAGGATTTGACCCTGGCGCTGAAGTACCTGCGGAAGCACGCTACGAGTTAGCGCGGTCATCGACGCGTGCGATAGTACCGCCGCTACCTTAACAGGGCAGATCGCAGCCATAGATTGGCAACAGCCGCACGTTCGCGTCGAACGAATGGAAACAAGAACCGCTCATTGGGTAGACGCGAACCAATCGCTAGGTCAATGCACGCCATAGCCCGTGCAAGACGCAATAAACGGCGATGAACAATGGAATGAATCCGTACTTGATAAGCAGAATATCAACGCTTGTCGGTGAAAGGGGACGACGGAGTACAATCAGGATGACGTCGACCCAGAAAGCCAACATGACGAAACACCACATTAGAAAGAAAGATGTGGGGCCGGTGTCCAGCATCATAGCGCTGACGAGTCCCGTGATAGCCTGCTGCGCAGCAGCCGACGCGGTAGCTGACCGGTATTGCGGCGCGATTGCAAGCGAAAGTCTCACGACTGCCTTCTCTACAACGTCGGTTTTTCGGTCTCGGCGGTTTGGCGCTGCTCGAAGAGGTAGCGATTGAGGGCGTTCAAGTAGGCGAGGGCGCTGGCCTCGATGATGTCCGTCGAAGAGCCCTTGCCGGTGACGACTTTGACGGCGTCGCCGTTGAATTGGACGCGGACAGTGACTTCGCCGATGGCGTCCTTGCCGCGCGTGACGCTGTTGACGCTGTAATCCGCAAGGCTGCCCTTGAGACCCGTGATGCGGTCGATGGTCTTGAGCATGGCGTCGATCGGGCCGTCGCCGGTGCCGGCGTCTTGCACTGGCTCTTTCTTGTCGGCGCGGATGAGACGCACGGAGGCGGTCGGGATTTCGCCCGTGGTCACGCTGAGGTAACCGAGTTTCCACACCTGCGGCACCTCGGTGAACTGGCCTTCGACGAGGGCCATCACATCCTCGTCGTACACCTGCTTTTTCTTGTCGGCGAGCGCCTTGATCTGGTCGGTAATGCGGCGGACTTCGTCCTCGCTGAGCTTGTAACCCATTTCGTCGAGCTTCTTGCCGACGGCGTGGTGGCCCATGTGTTTGCCCCAGGTAAGTTCGCTCGAACGGCCGACGTCCTCGGCGTGCATGATTTCGTACGTCGCGCGATTGGCCATCATGCCGTGCTGATGAATGCCGGCCTCGTGCGCGAACGCATTGTCGCCGACGATGGCCTTGTTGCGCTGCACCACCATGCCCGTCATGTGCGAGACGAGACGGCTGCTGCGGTAGATCTGCGAGCTGTCGACGTTCGTCTGATAACCGCCAAACGCGTCCTTGCGGACCTTGAGCGCCATGACGATTTCTTCGAGCGAGGCGTTGCCGGCGCGTTCGCCGATGCCGTTGATCGTGCACTCGATCTGGCGCGCGCCGTTCTGGACGGCGGCCAATGAATTGGCCACGGCAAGCCCAAGATCGTTGTGGCAATGGACGCTGATGACGGCGTTCTTGATATTTGAGACGTGGTCGAAGAGATACTTGATGAGCGCGCCGTATTCGTGAGGCGCGGCGTAGCCGACCGTATCGGGGATATTGACCGTTGTCGCACCGGCTTCAATGACGGCATGCGTCACCTCGGCCAAGAACTCGGGTTCGGTGCGCGAGGCGTCCTCGGGCGAGAACTCGACGTCCTGACAGTAGCCGAGGGCGCGTTTCACACCTTCGACGGCGCGTTTGAGAATCTCGCCCTGGGCCATCTTGAGTTTGAACTCGCGATGGATGGCGCTCGTGGCGAGGAACACGTGAATGCGCGCGCGGTCGCCCGCCGGTTTCACGGCTTCGGCGGCGCGGTCGATGTCCTTATCGACGCACCGGGCCAACCCGGCGATACGCGGTCCCTGGATTTCGCCGGCGATGGCTTTCACGGCCTCGAAATCGCCGTCACTGGCGATCGGGAAGCCCGCCTCGATGATGTCCACCCGCAACCGCGCCAATTGCCGCGCGACCTCGAGTTTCTCGCGGATGTGCATGGACGCGCCGGGGCATTGCTCGCCGTCGCGCAACGTCGTGTCGAATATCAATATTTGCTCACTCATGGCCTGATCCTTTCGATTCTAGCCGTGGACAGGGGGCAAACAACAAAAAACCCACTGTCGCGCGGCGACAGTGGGTTTCGATTTCCTGTGTACAGACCTCAACCCGCCGTCTGCCGCGTGGGCAGCGCCAGCAAAGCCAGCAACAGGTTGAGATTACGATTCATTACGCCCTTATACGTAGCAGGTCGCGGGCCATTCGTCAAGCCGGGATGTCAGGCTTGTAAGGGGGCCGGGATTACTGTAGATTGTTGCGTGAGATTCGCCATGAGAATTGAGGTTGAACGCGAAGATGATGGTCGCTGGTTGGCTGAGGTAACGGAGTTGCCCGGAGCGATGAGTTACGGGCGTACTCGGAAAGAGGCCATATCCAAGGCCAAGGCGCTTGCACTTCGTGTCATTGCGGACCGGCTGGAGCACGGCGAGGAAATCCCTGAGTTGCGCGGTATTTTTGCCGTGCCCGCATGAGCCAGTGGCCGTCAGCCAAAGCCCGGCGAGTCTTGGCGGCGCTATTACGAATCGGCTGGACGATCAAACGTCAATCCGGCACTTCCCATCGAGTTCTTGCGCGAGACGGCTGGCCTGATTACGTGTTTGCGTTTCACGATCGTGTGGAGATTGGCCCGCATATGTTGGCGCGTATTGCCAAGCACACCGGGCTAACACCCGATGATTTGTGAAGACCTCTCTTGTCTGACGGAACTTCTTACTTCCTTACCGCGAGCACCACACCGCCGGCGATGAACGCGACGGGCAGGACGATGGCGAAGAGCACTTCATCTTTCATCCAGTCGCCAAAGAACGATTTGTCCATGAACGGGTTGGAGACGGTGGTGCTCTCGTGTTTGCCGAACGGATTGCTCACCGTCGCGCTGTTCTTGTTGGCATAATCGTACCGCGCATAGGCGAAACTGAGGATCGCCAGCACGATGCCCACCGCGAGGAAGTTGAACCGTTTGCGCATGTGACCTCCTAGTAAGCGGCTTGGACGCCGCTGAGTTTGCGTTTCTGCATCCACGGGAAATTGGCGCGAATCTGTTCGCCCAGCTTCTCGATGGGATGTTCCGCGCCGCGTTTCAAGAGCGCGTTGTACATGGGACGGCCCGCCTGGTTTTCCGTGATCCATTCCTTGGCGAACTTGCCGCTCTGGATTTCGTCGAGAATTTTCTTCATCTCGGCGCGCGTCTGGTCGGTGATGACGCGTTTGCCGCGGGTGATGTCGCCGTACTTGGCGGTGTCGCTGATGCAGAAGCGCATCCCGCTGATGCCGGCCTCGTAAATGAGATCAACGATGAGCTTCACTTCGTGGCAACATTCGAAGTAGGCCATCTCGGGCGCATAACCGGCCTCCACGAGCGTTTCGAAGCCCGCGATGATGAGTTCGCTCAGCCCGCCGCACAACACGGCCTGTTCGCCGAAGAGGTCGGTTTCGGTCTCTTCGCGGATGGTCGTCTCAAACACGGCGGCGCGGGTGGCGCCGATGCCCTTGGCCCAGGCGAGCGCGATCTGTTTGGCTTTGCCCGTGGCGTCCTGATGCACCGCGACGAGCGCCGGAACGCCTTTGCCTTCCACGTACATGCGGCGCACGAGTGGGCCGGGACCCTTCGGGGCGACGAGGAACACATCCACGTCCGGTGGCGGAATGACCTGCCCAAAATGCAGCGAGAAGCCGTGCGCGACGACGAGTGATTTACCCTTCTTCAGGTGCGGCGCGATCTCGCGGCGATACGTCTCGCTGTGGCGCGTGTCGGGGATCGTCATCATGATCACGTCGGCGGCCTTTGCCGCATCCGCGACGCTGAGGACTTCGAGACCCTGCTTTTTCGCCACGTCGACGGACTTGCTGCCTTCGTAGAGACCGACCACGACCTTCACGCCGCTGTCCTTGAGGTTGAGCGCGTGGGCGTGTCCCTGCGAGCCGTAGCCGATGACGGCGCAGGTCTTGCCCTTGAGGTATTTCAGGTCGGCATCTTTATCGCGATAAATTTTGGCTGCCATTGTTCTGTTCCTTGTGAATATGCCTCTGGCCCATCTTCCCCATGCAACGGGAGACAACGGGCGTTCGTCACCGAATCTTACGCGAGCACAGCTCCCGAACTCGCGTTGGTGACCTGCTTCTGGTAGCGGGCGAGCCAGCCGGTCAGGTCACGTTTGACGGGCTGAAACGTCTTCTTTCGCTCGGCCAGTTCCGATTCGGAGACGAGGATATCGATCTTGCGATTCGGGAAATCGATCCGGAGCCGGTCACCGGCGCGGAGGAGGCCGATCGGGCCGCCTTCCTCGGCTTCGGGGCTGACGTGGCCGATGCAGGCGCCCGCCGTGCCGCCGCTGAATCGGCCGTCGGTGATCAGCGCAACCTTGTCGCTGAGGCCCATGCCGACGATGTAACTGGTCGGGCTGAGCATTTCCTGCATGCCGGGTCCACCCCTCGGCCCCTCGTTGCGGATGACGACGATGTCGCCCGCCTTGACCTTGCCGCCGAGGATACCGGCGCAGGCGTCTTCCTGGCTTTCGAAGATGACGCACGGGCCTTCAAAGACGAATTTCTCGCCGCAATACTTTTTGAATTCATCGCTGATGCCGGCGGTCTTGACGACGCTGCCCTGGGGCGCCAGTTGGCCGTAGAGAATCGACAACCCGCCATCCGGGCTGTACGCCGTGGCCTTCGTCCGGATACAGTCACTCGCACTGAACAGGAACGCGGGGTCAAACGGCATCAGACCGGCCGATACGGCTTTGGCCAGTTTGGCCGGATTGGTCAGGATCGACGCTCGGGTGATCTCCCAGTTCTTCATGCGCTTGATCAAACAGACGGCAACGGGCTGGCGGCTGCCGGATTTCTCGTACCGCCAGACAATCAGCGCCGGATCTTTGCGCAGTTGGCCCAGTTCTTCGCGGAGCAGGCCCTTGCTTTCCCGGAGTGTCTTTTCCAGAAAGGCCGTGATGGTTTCCCGGCCGATCAGGGGTTCCTGGCCCTCGACATCGAGTCGGGCTTTGGCGGCGAACAACACCGCCTGTTCCGGCACCTGGGCCGAGTTGAACGCGGCGGCTTTGCGCCAGAGCGTGATGGCCCGTTCATCGCCGGGGAAGAACAGCATCGGTTTGGGGATGAGATTCCCGCTGGCTGTGCGGGCCGCGGGCCCGAGTTTGTCCTGGGGATCGAGCACCAGCGCCGATGCGCCGGAAATGCGGACCGCCCTGGCCCACGGTGTGCAGGATTCGGAGCGAACATCCCACTCGTCGATATTCTGGCCAATGGTCTTGCCGGTGACTGTCCGGCAGGTGAGCGTGAGCGCGCCCATGCGTTTGAGCTCGCCCAGAATCGTATGAATCCCGCCGGCCCGGTGAACATCCTGGACATGGTAATTGGACGAGGGCGAGACCTTGCACAGACAGGGCACGCGGCGCGAAATGGTGTTGATGCGCGCGATGTCGTACGGAATGCCGGCTTCGCGGGCGATGGCCAGCGTGTGCAACACCGTGTTGGTCGATCCGCCCATGGCGACGTCGAGCGCAAGCGAGTTGTCGAAGGCGTCGATCGTGGCGATATCGCGCGGTTTCAGGTCGCGCTCGATGAGTTTGAGAATGGCGCGCGCGGCGCGCAGGTACAGGGCCTCGCGTTCCTTGGAGACGGCCAGAACGGTGCCGTTGCCGGGCAACGCCATGCCGAGCGCCTCGCACAGGCAGTTCATTGAATTGGCGGTGAACATGCCGGAACACGAGCCGCACGTCGGGCAGGCGCTTTGTTCGAGCTTCAGCAGGTCGGCCTCGGTGATTTTGCCGGTCTGGAGTTCGCCCACGCCCTTGAATACGGAGATCAGGTCGGACTTCTTGGTGGCGGCGCTGAGGTGGGCGGGCAGGTCCCCCCCGGTTTGCCGTTCAGCGATGCCGGCGGCCATCGGGCCGCCGCTGACGAAGATGGTGGGGATGTTGACGCGCATGGCGGCCATGAGCATGCCCGGCACGATCTTGTCGCAGTTCGGGACGCAGATCATGCCATCGAAACAGTGCGCCTTGAGCATGGTTTCCACGCAGTCCGCAATCAGTTCCCGCGACGGCAGGGAGTACAGCATGCCTTTGTGGCCCATCGCGATGCCATCGTCCACGCCGATGGTGTTGAACAGGAACGGCACGCCGCCGGCCTCGCGCACAAACCGCTTGATGAGCGAGCCGATCTCATTGAGATGAGCGTGGCCCGGGATGCAGTCGGTGTAACTGTTGGCGATGGCGACGAACGGTTTGTTGAAATCGTCCTCGGACTCGATCGCGCCGGTCGCCCGCAGCAGGCTGCGGTGCGGAGCGCGTTCGGCGCCTCTCTTGATCATGTCAGAGCGCATGCTGGTAATTCCTTTCGAAGTTGACCCGGCGCACAGTATACGCGCAATCCGTCCCGCCGACAACCGCCGATTTCGGGCCGGAACGAACGCGCCAGCGGACGCCGATATCGCGTCCGCTGGCGCGGGATAGTGCCGCTGGTTACAGCTGATCAGCCGCCGCGACCGACGAGGCCTTTGGTCCCGTAGGAGATCGCCCGGGCTTTCTCTGTCGGACGCAACGCGCGGACCGCCGCGCCGGCGCGCCACATCTCGGAGTTGCGCATGGTGGCGAGTTCCTTGGCGACGCGTTTCGGATAGTTCTTCGCTCCGCACACTTTGATCACGCGCTCGGCTTCCTGGCCGGACGACACGCGCCCATACAGTTTCTTGAAGACCGGCAGGACGGCTGATTTGAACTTCGGCAGCCAATCGAGCGCGCCGCGTTGGGCCGTGGCGGAGCAATTGGAATACATCCAGTCCATACCCTTCTCGTCCACGAGCCGGATAAGGCTTTGGGTGAGTTCCTCGATGGTTTCGTTGAACGCCTCGCTCGGGCTGTGGTGGTGGGCGCGCAGAACGTCGTACTGCGCTTCCATGATGGCCGCCAGGCACCCCATCAATACGCCGCGCTCGCCCGTCAGATCGCTGTTGGTTTCGTGCGGGAACGTGGTGGGGAACAGGTAGCCCGACCCGATGGCGATGCCGATGGCCAGGCAGCGTTCCTTGGCGCGGCCGGTGGCGTCCTGATGGACGGCGAAACTGGAGTTGATGCCGGCGCCGGACAGGAAATTGCGGCGCACGTTCAGGCCGGAGCCCTTGGGGGCGACCATGATTACGTCGACATACTTCGGGGGAACGACGCCGCTCTTCTTGCGGTAGGTGATCGAGAAGCCGTGCGAGAAGTACAACGCATCGCCCGGTTTGAGGTGTTTCTTGATCGTCGGCCAGATGGCGCGTTGGGCGGCGTCGGAAACGAGGACCTGAATGATTGTGCCCTTTTCTGCGGCGGTCTCGATGTCGAACAGGTTCTTGCCGGGCACCCAGCCGTCGGCGACGGCGCGGTCCCAGTCGCGCTTGAACTCACGGGCCTGGCCGACGATCACGTTGAATCCGTTGTCTTTCATGTTCAACGCCTGGGCCGGGCCCTGGACGCCGTAACCGATGACGGCGATGACCTCTTTCTTGAGGACGCGGCGGGCCTTGGCCAGGGGGAATTCCTTGCGGGTGATGACGCGTTCCTTTACGCCGCCAAAATCAATGATTGCCATGATTTGTGTTCTCCATTGCTGATGCTGATTGTTTTGTGCTGAAGCCCGTTACCCGTTTCGCGGGTTCGGGATGGCCGGGCCGGGTCATTTGCGCGGCATCGCCACTTTGCCGGTCCGCGTGATGTCGCGGACGCCGAACGGTTCCATCAACCCGAGAAACGCCGCGATTTTCGATTCGTCGCCGGTGATCTCGATGGTCAACGCCTTGTGGGCGACATCGACGATTTTCGCGCGGAAGATATCGCAAATCTGCATAAGTTCGGCGCGGGTCTTGTTGTCGGCGTTGACCTTGATGAGGACGAGTTCGCGGTCGACGTACTCGCCCTCCTTGAAATCCGACACCTTGATGATGTCGACGAGCTTGTTGAGCTGCTTGGTGACCTGCTCGAGGACGGTGTCGTCGCCTTTGACCACGATGGTCATGCGGGACTGGGTCGGGTCCTGCGTCGGGGCGACGTTGAGTGTGTCGATGTTGAACCCGCGACCGCTGAACAGCCCCGAGATGCGGGTCAACACGCCGAATTTATTCTCGACCAAAACTGACAGGGTATGCCTCATAAAGCGTCCCGGTTATACGGCAATCCGCGCCGGCAAGCAACCATCATTTCCGGCGTCCTAGGGCAGGATGGCTCGCGATGTGCTTTATCGGAAGGAAGTCGTGATTTCGCAAGAAGTAGGCGGATCGGCCGCCAAACGCCACGAAGGACAACCCCCTTTTGGCCGGACCTCGCGAAGCAGCGATGGAACGGCTCATGAATGAGATAGCAGTTTCAGTTTCGAGACTTCCCGACACGCTACGATTGCGTCTTCCCGTCTTTGGGGTCAACGGGCAGTTGATTCTCCTGTGCGGCTTGTGCGCCGTGTCTCTCCTCCTCCTCGCTGTACCAGCGGGACGCAATGGCGATCAACTGCCCGTCCAAGCTTCCGCCCAGGCTCCCACGCGCGTCGTGCGGGTGCTCGTCGCCCCGACCGGGGGCGGATCGCCATACTCGGCGTCGGAGATGGCCCGGGAGGCGGCGGCCCGCAGCGCGATATTGCGACCGGCAACGGACGCGGCGCGGGATCGGAATCGGTTCGAGCCGGAAACGGCGGTGGACGACCGAAGGCAGGTGGCGGTGGTGTGCGAGGCGGCGCATCGGGGCTTTGACGGTCCGATGTGGAGATTTCTCCTGAACGAGCCTGTGCAGCCCGATATCGATCTCTCGCGGAACAAGACGTACTACGGGGTCAAGGTGAGTCTCCCGTTTGGGGGGTGAGACCCGACAAATCAGGTCTTGTTAATGGCGCCGGCGGCCCGTATCTTAGGGGATGCCTTTCAAATTACTTGGACTTTCCGAGGAGGTGCTGCGCGGCGTGCAGGCAGCGGGATATACCGAGCCGACGCCGATCCAACTGCGGGCGATCCCACTCATTTTGGCCGGTAAAGACGTCATCGGCTCGGCGCAAACCGGCACGGGCAAGACCGCGGCGTTTGCGCTGCCGATTCTCACCCTCATGAAGACACACGGCAAATGCCGTTGCCTGGTGTTGGGACCGACCCGTGAACTCGCGGCGCAGGTCGAGACCGCGTTCCGCGACTACGGGCGATTCACCGATTTGAAGACCGTGGTCGTGTTCGGCGGAGTCGGTTACGGCGACCAAAAGGACGGATTACGACGCGGCGTGGACACGATCGTCGCGACGCCGGGTCGGTTGCTGGATTTGATGGGGCAGGGGTTGGTGAACTTGCAGGACGTGAACCTGCTCGTGCTCGATGAAGTGGATCGGATGCTGGACATGGGATTCCTGCCCGACGTGCGGCGGATCGTCGAGCGCTGTCCGAAGAACCGCCAGACGCTGCTGTTTTCGGCGACGATCCCGCCCGAGATCGAACGGCTGGCGGGATGGGTATTGCGAAACCCGGAGAAGGTCGAGATCGGCATCAGCCGTTCGCCCGCCGAGACGGTGACGCACGCGTGTTACCCGGTGGCTACGAGCCAGAAGTTCCAGTTGCTGGCGGCGTTGCTGCAACGGACCAATTTCGACAGCGTGCTGATCTTCTCGCGCACCAAACACGGCGCGGACAAGATTGCGACCCGGTTACGGGCCGAGCGGCACTCAGTGGTGGCGTTGCACTCGAATCGCACGCAACGGGAGCGGGTCGAGGCGCTGGAAGGATTCAAGTCGGGCAAGTACGAAGTCATGGTCGCGACGGACATCGCGGCGCGCGGGCTGGATGTGGAGGGCGTCACGCATGTGGTCAATTACGACGTGCCGCAGCATCCCGAGGATTACGTGCATCGGATTGGGCGGACGGGCCGGGCGCAGAAGGTGGGCGACGCGTTCACGCTGGTGACGATTGAAGAACTGGAGTATCTGCGGGCCATCGAGCGGTTCATCGGCCAGAAGATTCCACAGCTCAAGCTGGAGAATTTCAATTACGTCCTGACCCCGCTGTTCGAGGAGAAACAAATTTCCGGCGACCGCCGCAGCGTCCGCGCCGTCCGCACGATGAAAGGGTATTCGTTCAGTCCGAGCCGAAGAAGAAGGTAGGAGCGTCGCACGACGTTAGGTGTGTGAAACAAGGCCACGACGGAGCGTGGCCCTCCATAACGGCAGGTCGCGCCGCCGCGAGCGACTACCACAACTCGTTCGGGCCGGAGGGGACTTTGATGGCGGGGGCGGGTTGAGCGGCAAGACCGCGCGGATGCGGCAGGTAATGCGGGAGCAGATTGCCGTCGGCATCGACGAATTGGGCGCGCCAGGCGCGATACGCGGCGAGGATGCTGTCGAACTCGGCGCGGGTGCTGAGGCGGACGACGCGTTTGTGGAATTCCTTGGCTGGACCGAACCCGTGCGAGTACTGGAGCGCGACCTTGCGGAACATGCGGCATCCCATCGCATCGCCGAAGACTTCGACCATCAAATCGAGATGCCGTTTCATTACGGCGATGCGTTCGTCGAAGGCGGGTTCGGCGGGCAGTTCGCCGGTGGCGAGGTAGTGGGCGGTGTGCCGGAAAATCCACGGGTTATAGAACGCGCCGCGCCCGATGCTGATCGCGGCGCAGCCGGTGTGATCGAACATCATCTTCGCGGTCTGCGGGGTGGTGATGTCGCCGTTGCCGATGACCGGCACGCGTCGAACGGCCTCGACGACGGAGCGGATGCCGGCGAGATTCACCGAGCCGCTGAACCCCTGTTCCCGGGTGCGCCCGTGGACGGCGATGGCGGCGACACCGGCGTCTTCGAGGGCGCGGGCGAGGTCGGGCGCGGTGAGGTTTTCATCGTCCCAACCGAGCCGCATCTTGGCAGTGACGGGAATTTTCACGGCGGCGACCATCGTGCCGACCAGCCGGGCCGCTTTGGCGTGATCGGCCATCATGGAGGAGCCGCCACCGTTCTTGCAGATTTTGCGGACGGGACAACCCATATTGATGTCCACCGAACTCACGCCGAGCGATTCGAGCAGCGCGGCGGCGTCGCGCATCTCTTCGGGCACGGTGCCAAACAACTGGACAGCGAGCGGATGATCCTCGGGTCGGGTTTGAATGAGTTGGAGCGCTTTGCGATTCTTCTCGGTCAGCGAGCGGGCGTTGACGAGATCGGTGGTGCAGAGGCCGACTCCGCCGATTTCGCGGATGATGAGACGGAAGGGGAGATTGGTGTAACCCGCGAGCGGCGACAGGAACAGATTGGAGTCGAGCAACAGTTGGCCAAGGGCGAACGGCATGGGTCAATGAATAGGGCATATCGGGGCGGTTTGCAACACGGTGGCGGGTGGCCAGTGCTGCGACACGCTTGATTTGATGGGTGCGGCAGGGGTGAAGCGAGCCCTCACCCTGACCCTCTCCCTTGAAACGGGAGAGGGGAACGCACTTTCGTCTCCTCTCCCCTCCGGGGGAGAGGATTAAGGTGAGGGGCAGCACGTCAAATGAACGGTCACAGAACACTAGAAAAAGATATGTCGCTTTTTTCGACGAGATGTGGGAGGGTAAGCATTGTTTGATGACGAGGAGGCATGTGTTGACCGACTGCGGCGCGAGTGCGCGTGGTTCGCGGTATGCTCCCGGTAATCGGCTGGATCGCAGATTCACCTCGTAATTTGGGCCAAGTGGCTGGTTTGATATGCCATTAGAAGCTGTTACATCGTTCGTGACATTCGGAAGCGAGTTGCTGAACAACCCGCGGCCGATCGGGTCGGCTGTGCCCAGTTCACCCTTTTTGGCGCGGCGCATGGCGAGCTACCTGCCGCGGGCGCCCCGGGGATACGTGATCGAGTTGGGCGCGGGGACGGGGGCGATTACGGCGGCCCTGGTGAAGCGTGGAATCCCGGCCGAACAGATTGTTTCCATCGAGCGCTCGGAGACCATGGTGCGGTTGTTGAAGCGGCGGTTTCCGTCCCTGAAAATTGCCCTGGGCGACGCGTGCGAGCTTCGCGCGCTTCTGCGGACGTTCCTTGGGAAGGACGACATTGGGGTGAGCCACGTCGTTTCCAGTCTGCCGCTGCGGTCACTGCCCGAGAATGTGGTGGCAAGTATCATCCGCGAGGTGCACGCCATACTGCCGAAGGAAGGCAAACTGATCCAGTACACCTACAACCTCAGCAAGACCTCGCATCCGTGCCTGTCCGGTTTCAAGCGCATCCGCACCGCCGTTGTCTGGGCCAACGTGCCCCCTGCGCGCGTGGACGTGTTTCAGAAGAACGGGAAGTCTTCCGCGTAGCTCCGGCGGGGAACGCATCCAACCAGCAGTCCGTCCACAGACCCGCAATCGAATCCTGACCTACGCCAGAATCGCCTTCCTGACCTGCGTGCCGCGCGAAAAATAGTGGCGGTGCGGGCCGAATCACGGTAAAGATACGGGTAACGGCACAACGATTGAACGCAGGGGGCACCATGAGCGAGCAGGCGAAACTGGAAGTCGGCGGCAAGGTTTACCAATTGCCCGTCGTCGTCGGAACGGAGAACGAGCGGGCGATTGACATCTCGAAATTGCGGGATGAGTCCGGCCTCATCACGCTCGATGATGGATACTCGAACACCGGCTCGTGCAGCAGCGCGATCACGTTCATCGACGGCGAGAAGGGGATTTTGCGGTACCGCGGCATTCCGATCGAGGAATTGGCCGAACGATCCACGTTCATCGAGACCGCGTATTTGTTGATCTACGGCCGTCTGCCGGTCAGCCAGGAACTGCGCCGGTTCTCGGAATTGCTGACGCAAAACGAAATGTTGCACGAGGACATGAAGTTTCACTTCGAAGGGTTCCCCTCCAACGCGCATCCGATGGCGATCCTGTCATCGATGATCAACGCCGCCGGCTGTTTCCATCCGCGCCTGATGGAAGGATATCGACCCGACATATTCGAACGTCAATCGGCGCGGCTGATCTCGAAGGTGCGGACCATCGCGGCGTTTTCGTACCGCAAATCGCGCGGCCTGCCGATCATCTATCCCAAGCCGGTCTACAAGTACACGGCCAACTTCCTGCACATGATGTTCTCCGAGCCGTACCAGGACTACGATTTGAAGCCGGAAGTCGTGCGCGCTCTCGACCTGATTTTCCTGTTGCATGCCGACCACGAGCAGAATTGTTCGACGTCGACCGTCCGGATGATCGCCTCGAGCCGTGCGAATTTGTTCGCCTGCGCCGCCGGCGGCGTGTGCGCGCTGTGGGGGCCGCTGCATGGCGGCGCCAACCAGGCGGTGATCGAAATGCTCGAGCAGATCCACCGGGACGGCGACGATGGCTCGAGGTTCATCACCGCCGCGAAGGACAAGAAGAGCGGCAAACGACTGATGGGGTTTGGCCACCGGGTGTACAAGAATTACGACCCGCGCGCCAAGATCATCAAGGAGCAGTGCGACCGGATCCTGCAGTTGCTGCGGATTGACGATCCGTTGCTGGCCATCGCGAAGAAACTGGAAGAGGCGGCGATGCACGACGAGTATTTCATCGAGCGCAAGCTCTATCCCAACGTGGACTTCTACAGCGGGATCATCATGCGGGCCATCGGCATCCCCATGGAGATGTTCACGGTGATTTTCGCCATCGGTCGGATGCCGGGTTGGATTGCGAACTACAAGGAAATCATGGACGAACCCAGCAGCCGCATCTACCGTCCCCGCCAGGTCTACGTCGGCCCGCGCGAGCAACATTACGTGCCCATCGAGAAGCGGAACAAGCAGTAGGGGGCTACTGTCACAGGAAACGACACCTGCTCAACGCTCGCTGTCGCTGTTGGATACCCAAGCATGGATGCCTCCCCATGCCACAAAAACACTCGACTTTCCACGGCTGTTTTGCTACTTTTTTTCACGCAGGTTTGGCAACCTTGGAGAGGAGTCTCGGGCATGGACGAAAGCAATCGGGTCATGATATTGGCGAAACCAGTTCGCATTATTGGAATTGTTCTGTTGGGACTGGCTGGCGTGATGGTGGCGAGGCATGTGTTTGCCGCTCCACCACAACAACCCGTCTCACTTGTCTTCAGCCAACCAATCACAAACGGGGTTGTTTATTTAACGGCGATCAACGTCCCTACGGGGGTGTTCACGATGATTCTGCAAATGAGCACCACCATGACAAATCCCGATTGGACAGATGTAGCAACAAATCCTGTCGACGCAGGATTCATTATCTTCGACGCAATAACAGTCACGAATGCCAGTGCATTTTTTCGGGCACGGGGCGAATATGGAGAATGATTGATTCGAGTTCTGTCGTGAAATTATGAAGACGACGTTGAGGCACGTGTTCAGCAAAATCAAAGTGTGGATGTTTTTGGCGGTTGTACTGGCTGGCGTGATGGTGGCGAGATACGTGTTTGCAGACGCCAGCACTTCTCCACCCCCCATAACCTGCTATCTTTCTGGCGGGCAGTTCGTCGTGGTCGTGGGTCCTGCTCCAGCCTTGCGGCAAATCATTTTTCAATCGTCAACGGACCTCGTCAATTGGGTCAATTTTGGGACCAATACGGTCCCGTTCAGTGGATACGTTACAAACTCAATCGCCGCAGCGGGTGCAGTCTGTTTTGTTCAGGCGGTCGTTGAATAAAGCAGTGCTGTTTTGACCCCCCCCCGCAAAGCCGAATTCCTGTCCGTTCCCGCAGTTGGTCGGCTGTCGTGAAGCGTGTGGCTGATGTGTATTGAGACCGGGGGAAGCCAAGTCGGTTCTTACCCCGGCCGGTTAAGCCTGACTGAGGTGTCTCCGAACGTCACCCGGGAAATTGAGTATTAAACCTCTGATGGAACCGCGAGGAAAGCACAAGCAGGTCAAGCTCCCGCGCGCGGTGAGCGCGGTGGCTGGGTGCTGGTGTAGCCGCGCCTCTGTGAGGCGCGCTTTCCAACACGGCTCATAGAGCCGTGGCTGCAACCGCCTAATCCACCCGCAGGAGGATCTGCAACTGGGATGACACGACATCCATCGCGTACTGGATCTCGGGCGTGCGGATGCCTTCCGCGTCTCGCAACGGGGTGGTGACCATGACGATCCGGGCGCGCGCTCGTTTGTCGCGGGAGACGTATTCCAGGTCGCGGATGATTTCACGGTATAACGCGTCGGCCTCGGCAGAGGTCTGATCGGTCTGCTGGATAACGTCGGCGAGATGCGCGCGCAATTTTACCTTCTCCTCCGGAGCAGCCTTCGGGTAGTCGCGGCGGATCTGATCGGAGATCAGATCAAACTTTGCCTCGAGCCTGTCGAGCTTCGCCAGGTCCTTTTTCCACGCGCCGATGTTCTGGACGCAACGCGACGCGGCATCACGATTGATATCCGCCTGGTCGACGACACACCTCGAACAGGAGCAGAGGAGCAAGACCAGTGCGGACAAAATTGTCTGACAAAGCAGTCGAATCGGAATCATCGGCGTTATTTCCTCGTGATGCACGCGTGGGTTTTAGCAATTCCTTTGCCATTTTTGCGCTGACTTCGGCGCATGGATGGGCTATGGTGGGTTAAGGCTATTCAGGCTCATGGCGGCGCGACGGCATCACAAGATGAGGAAATGGGCGATCGGCATTGGCATTGCCTTCGTGCTGTACAACATTCTCGCATTTTTCGTTCTGCCAGCGATCATCAAATCACAGATGCTCAAGCGGTTGCCTGCGTTGACGCATCGCCATGTTGCCGTGCAGGAAGTGAAACTGAATCCGTACACGCTTTCGTTCACCCTTCGCGGGTTTTCGTTGACGGAGACCAACGGTGACGAATTTGTCTCGCTGGACGAGTTGTACGTCAATTTTGAGTCTATCTCGCTTCTCAAGCGCGGGTTCGTCTTCAGCGAGATCCATGTCAAGAAACCTTCCGCCAACATCGTTCGATTGGCCGACGGAACCTTCAACTTTTCGAACCTGCTGACGGTCACGAACGCCGCGCCGTCAGAGGCCAAACCGGCCGCGCCTCCGCCCGGCAAACAACAGTTGCCGCTGGTGATTGTCGAGGCGCTCAAGGTCGAGGATGGCCAATTCTCGTTCACCGACCTCGACCGCAAGAAGCCGTTTCAGCGCCGGTTTGGGCCGATCAACGTTACCCTGACCGATTTTACCACCCGTCCGAAGACCGGCAGCCCGTACTCCGTCGTGGTCAGCACGAAGGATGGGGAGGCGTTTGCCTGGTCAGGAGATGTGTCAATCGCGCCCCTGTATTCGGCGGGCACGTTCAAGTTGACGGGGCTGCACGTCGACAAATATGCCGCTTATGCCGAGGATGTTGTGCCCATCCGAGTTGACGGGGGCCAGGTGGATTTGCAAACGGACTATCGGGTGTCGGTGACGGGCGAAGAAGCCAGCGTCGTCGTTTCCAACATGACTGTGGACCTGGCAGGGATTCAGGTGTCAACTGCGCAGCCGAGGCCCGCCCAAGCGCGCTTGGACAAATTGCATCTCGCGGTCGAGGGCGTATCGCTGGACACCGCAGCCAAACGGCTGGATGTCGCGGAGATTCGGTTGACGGACCTCACGACGGGAGTGACGCTGCTACCCGGCGCGTCCACGACCCAGAGTGTCGCCCAGGTGGCGTCCCAGCCCGCGACGGAGTCGAAACCGGCGGCGACGCAGACCAACGCGTTCCAGGTCAAGATTGATGAGGTCGCGCTTGAGAATGCCTCGTTCCATTTCACGGATAAATCGGTCGAGCCCCCTGTCGAGTCCGCGGTCGAGGAATTCAACGGGAGCGTGAAGGGCCTGACTTCCGACATGAATACGGTGGCCGTGGTGGATTTCGCGGGCAAGGTGAACAAGTACGCGCCGTTCTCGATCAAGGGCAAGATCAACCCGCTGGCGTCGGATCTGTTTGTCGATGTAGTGATATTATTGCAGAACGATGCGCTCATGCCCACCTCGCCGTACGCCTCGAAGTACGTCGGGTTTCCGCTCGAAAGCGGCGCGCTGTCGCTCGATCTGCGCTACTACGTCACCCAGCGCGAGTTGAAGGCCGAGAACAAGGTGCGGGTCGATCAGTTGCGGCTGGGCGAGGCCAGCAACAGTCCCGACGCGATCAAACTGCCGGTGAAACTCGGCATTGCGTTGTTGCAGGACCGCCACGGCGTGATCGCGCTCAATGTGCCCGTGAATGGCCGCCTGGACGATCCGAAATTCAAGCTCGGTCCGGTCATCATGCAGGTGTTCATGAATATCATCACCAAGGCCATCACGAAACCATTTGCCATGCTCGGGTCCATGTTTGGATGGGGCGAGGACCTCGACCACATCACGTTTGAGGTGGGTCAGGCCGATTTTGCAGAAGGCGAGTTGAGCAAACTCGATACGCTGGCCACCGCGTTGTACGAACGACCAGCCCTGAAGCTCGGCATCGCGGGCTCGGTTGACCCTGTCAAAGACCGCGAGGCGTTGGCGAAACTCAAGCTGGAGCACCGGCTGGGCGAAATGCGCGTGAAGGAGTTGCAGGCGGCCGGGCAGAAGGTGACAGCGGTGGATTCCGTGCGGTTGACCCCGGAGGACCGTCAACGGCTGGTGAAACTGGCGTATGCGGAAGCGATGGGATTGGTTTCGAGCAAGGCCTCGGCCGCGCGGGCCGAGACCGTTCTGGCCCACCTGCAGACGCAAACCAATTTCGAGCCGTTGCATCCGGCGAAGAGCGCGGAGCAGGCCAGGGGCGGAGGTCCCGGGGGTGTGGTAAGCCTGGCGGACATGGAAGCGAAGCTGATCGAGGTTACGGAGGTCACCCCGGACGATTTCAAGAAGCTCATGGATGATCGGGCCGCTGCCGTGCAGAGCTACTTGTTACAGAGCGGCAAGGTGGAACATGAACGGCTCACGGTCGTCGCTTCCAAGACCGTCGATGCCTCCTTCCAGGGCGCGAATCGGGTGAATCTGACGCTGCAATAACCGCTCAGATCACGGCGCGCGATTTCGCCGTGACCGACATCGTGTACTGCTGGCTCCTGCAGGACAACTTCACGGATGCGTTGAACGCACGCCCAAGCAGTTCCGATGTCAGCACGTCTGCCTTCCGCCCCTGCGCCAACACGCGGCCGGCCTTGAGGAGCAGCACATGCGAGAATACAGGCGCAATTTCCTCCACGTGATGCGTGACGAGCAGGAGCGTCGGCGCGCCCCGTCGACGCCCAAGGTCTTCGAGGAATCGCAGAAAATGGACGCGGGCGACGGGATCCAGCCCGGCGCACGGTTCATCAAGAATCAGGAGCGGTGGATCGGCCATCAAGGCGCGGCCGATGAGCACCCGTTGACGTTCCCCGTGTGACAGGACACGCCAGGGGCGGGCGGCGAGATGCGAACACTCAATACTTCTTAGAATCTGGGCGGCGCGCTTGCGATCGGCGGACGTTGGTTTTCCCCAGTAATCAATCATCGCGTATTTGCCGCTCACAATCGTCTCCAGCGCCGGTTCCTCCTCAGCCATCATTTGCCGGACCGACGAACTGACCAGGCCGACGCGCTTCCGCAGCTCGCGCCAGTCCGTTTCGCCGTAGCGTTCGCCCAGCACCTCAATCGTGCCGGCGGTTGGCGTAAGGTAGGCGGTCAACGCGCTGAGCAAGGACGTTTTCCCCGAACCATTCGCGCCCAGAATGGCCCAATGCTGGCCGTGCTCCACGCGCCACGACACATCGTGAAGAATGACCGTCTCCCCGCGCTCCACGCGCAAGTCGCGGACGTTCAGGACAACGGATGTTCGCTGCCTCATCATGACACAGGATGGTAACACAAACGTCGACAACTCGTCTGCTGCGGGTGCGCTTGCCTCTTGCCAGCAGGTTTATGGTTCGGCTATGTTGACGTGGTTATGGCAACGACGGTTTTAGTAGGCGCCCAGTGGGGCGATGAGGGCAAGGGCAAGGTCATCGACGTGCTCACCGAGCAGGCGGACGTGGTGGTGCGCTATCAGGGCGGCAGCAACGCGGGCCACACGGTCGAAGTCGGCGACCAGAAGTATGTATTGCACCTGATCCCGTCGGGAATTCTCCATCCCGGCAAGATCAGCGTGATCGGCAACGGCGTGGTGGTCGATCCCGGGGCATTGCTCGACGAAATCGAGCACCTCCGCAGTCGCGGTGTGACCATCGACGGCAATCTGTACGTGAGCGAGACGGCGCATCTCGTGTTCCCGTACCACAAGCTACTGGACGAGATTCGCGAGGAGCAAAAGGGCAAACGCAAGATCGGGACCACCAAGCGCGGGATCGGCCCCGCTTACGCCGACAAGGTCGCGCGCACGGGCCTCCGACTGGTCGATTTGCTTTCGCCGGAACGCTTCTCCGAGAAGCTGCGTCGAAAGATCCGGGAAAACAACGAGATTTTCAAGGCGTTCGGAGCGAAGCCGTTGAGTTTCGCGAAGATCAACGGCGAGTATTTGGAATATGGACGCAAATTGCGACCGTTCATTACCGACACCGTGACGCTGCTCAATCGCGCCGTGCGCAATGGACGAAACGTCCTGTTCGAGGGCGCGCAGGGCACACTGCTCGACATTGATTTTGGGACCTATCCATTCGTGACCAGTTCGAACGCCACGGCCGGCGGAGCCTGCATTGGCACGGGTGTCCCACCGCACCGGGTGGACCGCGTGGTCGGTGTGATGAAGGCCTACGCGACACGCGTGGGCGAGGGACCGTTCCCGACGGAACTGCTCGACGATCACGGTTTGCTGCTGCGCGAGACGGGCCGCGAATTCGGAGCGACCACGGGCCGGCCGCGGCGGTGTGGTTGGTTTGACGCCGTGGCAAGCCGATACTCGGTCATGGTCAACGGCATCGACGAACTGGCGGTGACGAAACTCGACGTGCTCGACGCCCTGCCGCGGATCAAGGTGTGCGTTGCCTACAAAGTGGGCGGCCGGGTTTACGAAACCGTGCCCAACGACATCAACGTGCTGGAGCGGTGCGCGCCCGTCTATCAGGAATTCGACGGCTGGCAAATGTCCACGAAACAGGCGCAGGAATTCGACCAATTGCCGAAGCGCGCCCGGGTGTACCTCCAGAAGTTGGCCCAGCTCAGCGGCGCGAAACTCAGCCTCGTGTCCGTCGGCGCCCGGCGCGAGGAGACGATATTCCTGTGACGTATATGCGGATGACGCCTCAACAAATTGTTTGGCTTTCGGCAACATCAAGTTAGGAAGCCCGGCATAACGGCAAGAGCAAGTGACGCCACATCTCAAAACCATCCCCCGCCACGTCGCCATCATCATGGACGGCAACGGGCGCTGGGCCCGCGCGCGCGGGCTGCCGCGTATCGAGGGGCATCGTCGCGCCGCAGAAAGCGTCCGTGAAATCGTCCGCGTCTCGGGCGAATTGGGAATTGATTACCTGACACTGTACGCATTCTCGACCGAGAACTGGAATCGTCCCAGGGCCGAGGTTTCTGGTTTGATGCGGTTGTTGGATTTCTTCCTGAAGCAAGAGGTCGTCGAGTTGAACAAGAACAACGTGCGGCTCACCGCCATCGGGCGGTTGCACGAACTGCCGGCCCGCGCCCAACGTCAATTGGAAAAATCCATCGACGCATTGAAGAAGAATACCGGCCTGACGCTGGTGCTCGCGCTGAGTTACGGCGCCCGCGCGGAGATCGTCGATGCGGTGCGATCGATCTGCCGCGAGGTGAAGGGCGGGAGACTCGACGTGTCGGGTATCGATGAAAAGGTCATCTCGCAGCACCTGTACACCCGCGCGATTCCTGACCCGGATTTGCTGATTCGAACCAGCGGCGAGATGCGCATCAGCAATTTCCTGCTGTGGCAGATTTCGTACGCGGAGATTTACGTCACCGAAACGCTCTGGCCCGATTTCCGCCGGACCGAGTACCTGAAGGCGCTGGCAGACTACGGGGGTAGGGACCGCCGTTTCGGCCGGGTCAGCCCGAACGAGGCCGCGTGAGCGTCGCCTCCGGCAATTCCGGTGTCGTCGCGTCCGCCTCCGGTGAACATTCTCCGAACGTCGCGAGCAATGCGACCGCCACCACATTGCCAGCTTCGCGCAGCGGCTTCCGCTGGCGGCTGATCAGTTCCCTCGCGCTCTGGGCCATCATGCTGGCGGTGGTCTTCTGGCTCCCGCCAACCGCGATGTACATTTTTATGAATGTGGTCATCGCCCGCGCCGTGTGGGAGTTCTACAAGATTTGCGAGGCCAAGGGGCTGCCGGCATACAAGGTCTGGGGCGTGATTGGTACCGTGGCGCTGGTTTCGGGAAGCTGGTTCGTCTTCGGCATGAGACAATCCCGGCCGACCGCTGATTTCGCGGCGTTGTCGTACGACTTCGATATTTGCATTCTTCTGGTGTTTGCCCTCGGCGTGTTCATCCGCCAGTTCCCGCAAAAGCTGAATGCGCACGGCATCGAAACGATGTCGGTCACGTTGTTCGGGTTGATCTACGTCGCGTGGCTTGGGAATTTCATCACGCGCATCAATTTCGTCGTGGTCAACGGCCGGTACTGGGTCATGTACCTCGTCGTCGTAACGAAGTTCACCGACATGGGCGCGTACCTGGTTGGCGTGACTCTCGGTCGCCATAAAATGATCCCGCACATCAGTCCGAAAAAGACCTGGGAAGGCACCGTCGGCGGAATACTCTTCGGCATCGGCGGCTCGTGGTTGTGTTACGCGATCTTACCCGAGTTGTCCCGGGACGGATTGAACCTTCTTCATATGGTTGTACTGGGGCTGTTGCTAGGCTGCGCCGCCGTGATCGGCGATCTGGCGGAGTCGCTCGTCAAGCGCGAGGCGGGTGTCAAGGATTCCAGCACCATCCTTCCCGGGCACGGCGGCTGCCTCGACATGGTCGATAGCCTGCTGTTCACCGCGCCACTGTTGTATGTGTACATGAGATTGGTCCTCCGGTGATGAAGCCCAAGAACATTGTCTTGCTGGGATGCACCGGATCCATCGGCGTGAGCACGCAGAAGGTGGTGGCGGATTTGCCCGATCAAATCCGCATTGTCGGCATGGCGTCGCGCGAGAATGTCGATGGCATGGAACAGGCGATTCGCCAGTTCCGGCCGCTGGCGGTTGGGATGACGAACCGCCAGAAGGCGGAAGAATTGAAACGGCGCGTGGGTGGGAAAATTCCCGTGCACGCCGGCGAGCGCGGGCTGGTCGAGTTGGCGACAATGCCGGAAGCCGACATCGTGCTGGTGGCAATTGTTGGGACCGCGGGGTTGGAGCCGGCGTTGGCGGCGATTCGGGCGGGGAAGGATTTGGCCGTTGCGTCGAAGGAAATCCTCGTGATGGCGGGCGAACTCGTGATGAGCGAGGCCCGCAAGCACGGGGTCAAAGTATTGCCCGTGGACAGCGAACACAGCGCCATTTTTCAATGTCTCGAAGGCCGCGACCCGCAGGACGTGAACCGGCTGATTCTCACGGCATCCGGCGGACCGTTTCGGCGGACGCCGCGCGAGGAATTTGCCGGGATCACGGTCGCGCAGGCGCTCAAACACCCCAGTTGGAACATGGGCCAGAAGATCACCATTGATTCCGCCACCCTGTTCAACAAGGGACTTGAGATGATCGAGGCACGGTGGCTGTTTGATATGGAAGTCGACCGCGTGGACGTGATGGTCCATCCGCAGAGCGTGGTGCATTCGATGGTCGAATTCAGGGACGGAACGATCCTGGCGCAGTTGAGCGTGCCGGATATGCGTTACCCGATTCAGTACGCATTGACGTGGCCGCGCCGGCTGCCGAACTCGATGCCGCCCACGGACCTTGCCAGGATTGGGTCGCTGACCTTTGAAAATCCCGACCGCGAGAAATTTCCGTCGTTGCGGCTGGCGCAGGAAGCGGGTCGCGCGGGTGGAACGATGCCAGCCGTGTTCAACGCGGCGAATGAGGTGGCGGTGGCGAGGTTCGTGGACGGGAAGATTGGGTTCCTGCAGATTTTCGAGACCGTGGAAAAGGTCATGCGGGCGCATCACACGGGCGGGCCGGTGGGGGCGTCGTGGGTTGCATCACCGACGTTGGATGTTATACTGAAGGCGGACCTTTGGGCCAGGAAGGAAGCAGAGAATGTCTCCTGATACAGTCATGGTGTTTCTGACGAACGCGGTGTATCCCGCGCTTCTCGTGCTCTTCTTCTTCGGGCTGACGATTTTTATCCACGAGTTGGGGCATTTTCTGGTCGCGAAACGCTGCGGAATGAAGGTCGAGCGGTTTTCAGTGGGTTTTGGCCCGAAGATTTGGGGCTACACGAAAGACGGGATCGACTATCGTGTTTCGTGGTTTCCGTTCGGTGGTTACGTGGCGCTGCCGCAAATGTCGCCAATGGAAGTCGTCGAAGGGGAAACCGAGTCAAAAGCGGAAGATCTGCCTCCCATCTCACCCGGTTCCAAATTCAAGGTCGCGATCGCCGGCCCGTTTATGAACGTCGGCTTGGCCATGGTGCTGGCGACAACCCTGTGGTACGTCGGGATGCCAACCAACCTGGCGGTTGTCGGCTGGGTCGATTCGGGCAGCCCGGAGGAACTGGCCGGTGTGCGCCCCGGCGACCGCATTGTGCAAGTGAACGACCAGAAAGTGAAAACGTGGAGTGACTTCATGGAAGTCGTGGCGTTCAGCCGTGAGCCAACGGTGCGTGTGGTGGTCGAGCGCGACGGGCAGCAGAAGGAGTTCCTGCTGGAAACGAAGTTGAACGAGCAGTTTGGCGTCAAGATGTTGGAACACCTCTGGCCGCGCGGGCATCCGTTTGCCCAGAGAGTGCTGGGCGATTCGCCCGCGGAGCGCGCCGGGCTGCGCATGGGTGACCAGTTCGTGTCGATCGAGGGGATCCCCATTTACAGTTCGGATCAATTGCGGGAATTGATCGGCAAGCGGGCCGACCAGTCCACGGAAATCAAGGTGCGCCGCGGCAGTGAGGCGATGTTGCTGACGGTGACTCCCGAATTAAGCGCCGAGGAGAAGGTCGGACGCATTGGCGTCCAGTTGGGCGATCACATGGAGATTGTCCGTCCAGGCCCGACGCCCATCGATCAATTTACCGACATCCTTGTCTCGATGGGGCGCATGGTCAGGGGGCTGGCGCATTCCAAGGAGACCGGTGTGACAGCCAAGAGCATGAGCGGGCCGGTGGGCATACTGGCCATTTGGTGGTATGCCATCGTCAGTGGCGGGTTGCGCCAGGGGTTGCATATCGCGGTGCTGCTCAATATCAATCTCGCCGTTATCAACTTGCTGCCTCTGCCTGTACTCGACGGCGGGCACGTCCTCTTCGCCGCGATTGAGGCCGTGCGCCGCAAACCATTGAGCGCACGTCTCGTGCATGCCGCCTCCATGACTTTTGCGGTTCTGCTGATCACGTTCATGCTGTACGTTACGTTTTTTGATATCCAGAGGCTGACGTTCGGTCGGTCCCGGATGCAACCGAAAGCGGGCACGGAGGAAACTGCGCCGGCCGCGGAGCCAGCCGCACACCCATGAACTACTGTAGCAACCCATTCTTCTGGCAGCGGCGCATCACGCGTGAAGTGAAGGTCGGCAACGTCGGCGTCGGCGGAGACAACCCGATCCGCGTCCAGACCATGCTGATTTCCGACACGATGAAGACGGAGGCCTGCGTGAACGAGGCCATTCCGATCATTGAGGCCGGGTGCGAGATCCTGCGCATTACCGCGCCGAGCATTAACGATTCAAGGAACCTCAAGAACATCGTCGGCGAATTGCGAAAGCGCGGTTTCGACACGCCCATCGTCGCGGACATTCATTTCGTTCCGGCGGCGGCCATGGAAGCGGCGCTCTGGTCCGAAAAAATCCGTATCAACCCGGGCAATTATGCCGACCGCAAGAAGTTCGCGACCCGCGAATACTCGGACGACCAGTACGCGGAGGAGTTGGAGCGACTGGAGAAGGCATTCACGCCACTCGTCCTCAAGTGCAAGGAACTTGGCCGCGCGATGCGCATTGGCACGAACCACGGCTCGTTGTCCGACCGGATCATGAACCGGTACGGCGACACGCCATTAGGTATGGTCGAGAGCGCGCTGGAATTTGTCCGCGTCTGCCGCAAACACAATTACCACGAGATCATCCTGTCGATGAAAGCCAGCAACCCCAAGGTGATGATCGAGGCGTATCGTCTGCTGGTGGCGCGGATGGACCAGGAGGGTCCGGATTGGAATTACCCGCTTCATCTGGGCGTCACGGAGGCCGGGGAAGGGGAGGACGGTCGCATCAAATCCGCCATCGGCATTGGCGCGCTTCTGGAAGATGGCATCGGAGACACCGTGCGCGTATCGTTGACGGAAGACAGCGTCCACGAGATCCCCGTCTGCCAGGAACTCGTCAGAAAGTACAATACACTTTGGGAAATGCAACAGAAGGGCGAGTTGCCCGTCCGCCCCACTATCAACGTGGTCGAGAAGCGCGATCCGTTTGTGTATACGCGCCGTCCTACGCCCGAGTATTTTATTGGCGAGTTGCGCTTGCGGCTGGGCAAGGATCATCCGCAGCGTGTCGAATTGCCCGTGCCGCTGACCGCGCGCATCGGGGACATCCAACGGGTTACGACCGCCGAGGCGGACACGTTCGTCGAGATTCTGCAATTTCACGTCAAGACGATGGCCGATATCGGCAAGATTGCGGCCCTGAAGCCCGAGTTGCGGAAGCGGCACATTCACACGCCGATTGCGGTGAAACTGGATAGCGCGGATGTCACGCTGCCCGTGACGGACGTCGCGGAGAAGATTAATGTTCCCTACAATGGGAAAGAAGATATAACCGCGCTGCTGACGGACGCCGCCGAGTTGACGGTACAGTTCGATGTGATGGGCGACTCGCCGGAACAATTCGCCGACCGTTGCGCCACCTTGGCGGGCGTGTTGAATCTGTTTCCGAACAACCAGGTCATTCTTGCTGTCGGCCACGCGGAGGGACTCGACGTGATCGCGGCGTACCGCATTTTGGCGGCCACCCTGGATCAACGTGGATTGAATCTGCCAATCCTGGTCCGTGACCGGGTCAGTGGGCAACACGCACGCCATGCGCAGCAAAACGCGCTGATCGCGGCGAGCACGCACCTTGGCGCGTTGATCTGCGACGGCATTGGAGACGCCGTGGAAGTCACGGGGGAAGACAATTTGCTCAAGTCCGTCAAGCTGGCCTACAACATTCTGCAGGCGGCGGGCGCCCGCACGTTCAAAACGGATTACGTGGCCTGCCCGAGTTGCGGGCGCACGCTGTTCGATTTGCAAACCGTGACCGCGCGCATCAAATCGCGCACCTCGCACCTGAAAGGCGTGAAAATCGCCGTCATGGGTTGCATCGTCAATGGGCCCGGAGAAATGGCCGATGCGGACTTCGGTTATGTCGGCACGGCGCCGGGCAAGATTTCGCTGTGGGTGGGCAAGACGCAGGTGAAACAGCACATCCCGGAAGAGCAGGCGGTGGACGAATTGATCGCGCTGATCAAGGAGCACGGGAAATGGATTGACCCGCCGGCCGAGGTCGAACCCAAGGAAGTGGCCTTGAGCGCGAAGTAGGGGAAACGTCCATGAAACGATTTGTGACAACCATTTCCGTGGGTCTCCTGGCCTTGGGGGTGTGTGCGTACGGGGCGGTGGATTGGGCCCGGGATTACAAGTCTGCGCTGGAGAGGGCGGGGAAGGAAAAGAAACTTGTGATGGTGGATCTGTACGCCGACTGGTGTGGCCCCTGCAAGCTGCTCGACCGGCTCACGTTTACCAACACCGATGTCCAGGCGGCGCTGGCCAAGGACTTTGTCGCCGTCAAGGTGAACATCGAAGGGAGCAAGGAGAACCGGGATCTGGCGATCCAGTTCAATACGGAAGCGATTCCCCACATTGTTTTCTTCGACTCCAGCGGGAAGAAGCTGTCGGAGATCGTTGGGTTTGTTCCCGCGGACCAATTCCGCGACGAACTGCGAAAGGCCGTCGAAATAGCGGCAAAGAAGTGACCAGCAGCCATCCACAATCTTGGCGCGTTCAATCTTCCGAGAAGCTGGTTGACTGCCGCATTTTCCGAGTGCGGAAGGACGTGAGCGTGAACCCGCGCACCGGTCAGGCGCACGAAATGTTCATTCTGGAGCAACCCAATTGGGTCAACGTGATCCCGTTGACCGCAGACGAACAAGTCATCATGGTCGAGCAATGGCGTCACGGCACGCGCTCGGTCCATCTTGAGACGCCGGGCGGTTTGATGGAGGACGACGAGACGCCGGAGCAGAGCGCCCGCCGCGAGCTGCTGGAGGAAACCGGCTTCGAGCCGGGTGAGGTCGTCCGCTTGGGAACGGTGCATCCCAACCCGGCGATTCAAACCAATGTGCAGCATTATATCCTCGCGACGAACTGCCGCAAGGTCGCCGAGCCGAACCTCGACCACGCCGAAGACATCCACGTGAAGCTGGTCCCGCTGGCAGAAGTGCCGCGCATGATTGAGAAGGGCGAAATCACCCACGGGATTGTGATCGGCGGGTTTTATTGGTTGAACCTGTATCGCCAGAAACATGGCTGAGATTGTTGCCAAACTGAATGAGATCCTGGCCGACGAATGGGCCTGTGTTCGCGCCCTGCGCCGCGCCGAGTCGCTCTGTGACGACCCCGGCCAGCGCGAAGTCATCAAGCGGGTGCGCAAGGATTACAGTGTCAACTGCGTCAGTCTCGCCAATGTCGTGCGTGGCTTCGGGGGCGGCCCGACGGACATCCCGAGTGTGCGCTTCTCGCTGAAGCTTTCCGACGAATCTCTGGCCGACAGCCTCGACATGGCCCAATCCGCCCAGGAGCATATTGTCGCTGCGGTGGATGCCCTGATTGACGAGACGGAGTTGAAGCCCCACCGCCAGGCGCTGTTATTGGTTCGCAAACTCCACGTCGAAAACATGCGCTGGCTGAAGTCGGTATCTTCGTTGTAAGCGGCGTCGGCCGTGCGCCGCCGTCTTCGCTGATGAAACAACGTCAATACGCAATCGCGGCGAAAACGGGGAGGCCCTTGAGGCGCTCGCGACCTTTGAGAAAACTGAGTTCGATCAAGAAATCGATCTCGACGATATTGCCTCCGAGCTGCCGGACCAGCGTCGCCGCCGCCATCGCCGTGCCGCCAGTGGCGAGCAGGTCATCCACGATGACGACATTACCGCCTTTCTTAATGGCGTCGACATGCATCTCGCTGGTCTCGCTGCCGTATTCGAGCGTATAGCTCGTCACGACGGTCTGGTAGGGAAGCTTGCCCTTCTTCCGCACAGGAACGAATCCGACGCCAAGCTTGTACGCCACCGCGCCCGCGAAAATGAACCCACGCGCATCGACACCGACCACCGCGTCGATCTTCTTGCCCTTGTGTCGGTCAGCGAAGGCGTCCACGGCAATCCGAAAGAGCCTTCCGTCCTGCAGAATCGGCGTGATGTCCTTGAACAGGATCCCCTTGATCGGAAAATCCGGGACATCACGGACAGCGGCTTTCAATTCGTCATACATGGTCGATCACCCCAATGGCTTGCAAGCGCGTTTGTAGCGAATTCGACGACCGAAGGGAAGCCCGAAGATGATGCGCGGGCTAGTTCCGTGAAACGGACTGTGGACGATCCTGCTTCTCCATGACGTGACGGAGCTTGGTCAGCGCAATGTTCTGGATCTGGCGAACGCGTTCTCTCGTCACCTTGAATTTCCGGCCGACCTCCTCAAGCGTCTTGGGCTTGCTGCCGTCGAGCCCGAACCGCAGGGTGAGAATCTCGGCCTCACGCGGCTCGAGTTCTTCCAAAATGTCGCGCACTTCCTGCCGCAGCGTCTTGTCCCGCAGCAGTTCAAACGGAGTCAGCGCCGCGTCATCGCCAACGATTTCGCTGAATTCGGTCGCGTCGTCGTCGCCAATGGGCGCGTCGAGGCTGGCCGGGCGCACGCTGATGGTGCGGAGTTGCGCGACCTTGGCCCGGGTGACGCCGAGCACGTCGGCCAACTCCTGGTCGGTGGGTTCGCGCCCCAGTTGTTCGCTGAGTTTGTGGCCCGCCCGCTTCATCTTGCTGATCTTGTCGACGAGATGGACGGGCAGACGGATCGTCTTGGCCTGGTTCGCCAGCGCGCGCTTGATGGATTGTTTGATCCACCACGCGGCGTAGGTCGAAAGCTTTCCGCCCTTCTTGGGATCGAAGCGCTCCACAGCCTTCATCAAACCGATGTTGCCTTCGCTGATGAGGTCGAGAAGCGGCAGCCCGAAATTCGAGTAATCATGGGCGATCTTGACCACAAGGCGCAGGTTCGCCTTGATCATCTGGGCGCGGGCCGCCTTGTCGCCCTTCTTGATGCGCGCCGCGAGACGGATCTCGTCTTTCGGAGTCAACAGCGCTATCTGCCCGATCTCGCGCAGATAGATCTTGATCCCGTTCTCGCCTTCTCGATTGTGATCAATGACCATGTCGTTCTCACGCTACGCCCGAAGGCCGATTTCGCCGGCTTTCGCGGCAGGCTATGCCCTCACTTTATGTTACGCAAGCACTTTCAAACCAGATTGCCACCGCGTTCACCGAACAATTGTTTAGATGCTTAAACACCGCCTTTGGTTCAAAGCAGCGGTCGGGCCAAGAAAAACAGGGCCGGGGTTTGGCCCCGGCCCTGCGGTAATTCGGCGGTTTTCGCGTCGTTTAGCTGATCTCGCGCGCCTTACTGGCCTTTTCTTCCTTCAGCGCCGCCTGGGCCGCGGCAAGACGTGCCACGGGAACGCGGAACGGACTGCAGCTCACATAGGTGAGACCGATCCGGTGGCAGAACTCCACCGACGTCGGTTCGCCGCCATGCTCGCCGCAAATGCCGAGCTTGATATCGGGACGCGTCTTGCGGCCCTTCTCGATGGCGATCTGCATCAACTGGCCGACGCCCGCCTGGTCAATCGCCTCAAACGGGTTGCGTTTGACGATCTCCAGTTCCTGGTACTGCGGCAGGAACGACCCGCTGTCGTCGCGGCTCATGCCGAGCGTGGTTTGCGTGAGATCGTTGGTGCCGAAGCTGAAGAACTGCGCGTCCTTCGCGATCTCGTCGGCGCAGAGCGCGCCGCGCGGGATCTCGATCATCGTGCCGACCAGATAATCGATCCGCGTCTTCTTCTCGTCCATGACCTTCTTGGCGGTCGCATGGACGATCTCCAGTTGGTTCTGCAATTCCTTCGGGAACCCGACGAGCACGATCATGATTTCGGGTTTGACCGGTACGCCTTCCTTGCGCACCTCGATGGCCGCCTCAATAATGGCGCGAGTCTGCATCTCGGTGATCTCGGGGTAGGTGATGCCCAGCCGGCACCCGCGATGACCCAGCATCGGGTTCGCCTCATGCAACGCCGCCACACGGGCCGCCACCTTCTCGGGGCTGATCCCCAGCTTGTGCGCCGTCTCCCGCTGCGTCTCGCTGTCGTGCGGCAGGAACTCGTGCAACGGCGGATCGAGCGTGCGGATGGTCACGGGATAACCCTTCATCGCGCGGAAGATGCCGGCGAAATCATCGCGTTGCAGCGGCAACAGCTTCTTCAACGCCGTTTCCCGCGCTTCCTTCGTCTCGGCGATGATCATCTCGCGCATCGCGTAGATGCGGTCGCCTTCGAAGAACATGTGCTCCGTCCGGCACAATCCGATGCCCGTCGCGCCAAACGCAATCGCATTGGCTGCCTGATCAGGCTGGTCCGCATTGGTGCGAATCCCGAGCCGGCGAATCTTGTCGGCCCACTTCATCAGCTTCTCGAACCGCTGAAACGTCGGCGCCTGCTTCGCGTCGAGCGTCTTGGCGATCAATACCTGCACGACTTCGCTGGGCGCGGTCTTGAGTTCGCCCTCGTACACTTCGCCGAGCGTGCCATCGATCGAGATAAAGTCGCCTTCCTTGATGGTATGTCCCCCGACCTGCATCACGCGCGCGGTGTAATCGACCACAATATCCGCCGCGCCGCATACGCAGATCTTGCCCATCTGACGCGCTACCAGCGCCGCATGCGACGATACGCCGCCGCGCGCCGTGAGAATGCCCTCGGCAGCAATCATCCCGCGCAAATCTTCGGGACTCGTCTCCACGCGGCAGAGCAACACGCGTTCGCCCTTCTGCGCGCGCGCCACGGCGTCCTCGGCGTTGAACACCACCCGGCCCGAAGCCGCGCCGGGACCAGCCGGCAGACCCTTGCACAGGAATCGTCCGCCCTTGACGGCGGCATCGCGGTCTTTGCGGTCAAAAATCGGCGCGAGCACCTGCGTCAATGAATCCGCCGGCACGCGTCCCACCGCTTCCTTCCAGTCGATGACCTTCTCCTCGACCATCTCGACGGCGATACGCACCGCGGCGAGGCCCGTGCGTTTGCCGTTGCGCGTCTGGAGCATGTACAGCTTGTTGTCTTCGACGGTGAACTCGAAGTCCTGCATGTCCTTGAACCGGCTCTCCAGCGTCTTGCAGACGGTGACGAGCTCGGCGTGCGCCTTGGGCATTTCCTGTTTCAATTTGGCAATCGGCTGCGGCGTCCGCGTCCCCGCGACAACGTCTTCGCCCTGCGCGTTGATCAGGTATTCGCCATAAAACACCTTCTCGCCCGTGGCGGGATCGCGCGTGAACGCCACGCCCGTCGCGCTGGTGTCGCCGAGATTGCCGAACACCATCGTCTGGACGCTGACCGCCGTGCCCCACTCGTGCGGGATATGGTATTTGCGGCGGTACACGATCGCCCGGTCGTTCATCCACGAACCGAACACCGCGCCCACCGCGCCCCAGAGCTGTTTCACGGGGTCCTGCGGGAATTCTTTGCCCGTGCGCTTCTGGATCAGGTCCTTGAAACGGTCGACGAGCAGGCGCAATTCCTTCGAGCTGAGCTCGGTGTCTTCTTTGACGCGAGCTTCTTCCTTGAGATGGTCCATCACCTCGTCAAACGGCTCGTGGTCGTCTTTGCCGAGCTTCTGCACACCCATGACGACGTCGCCGTACATCTGCACGAACCGGCGGTAGCAATCCCACGCCCAACGCGCGTTGCCCGATTTCTTGGCGAGCACTTCCACCGTCTCGTCGTTCAACCCGAGGTTCAAAATCGTGTCCATCATCCCGGGCATCGACTCTCGCGCGCCCGAGCGCACCGACACCAGCAGCGGGTCCTGGCGGTCGCCGAATTTCTTGCCCGTAACCGCTTCGAGCTTCGCCAGCGCCGTGTTCACCTGCTCGGTCAACACCTTCGGGTACGTCTTCTTGTTCGCGTAATAGTTGGTGCAGACTTCTGTCGTGATCGTGAATCCCGGGGGCACCGGCAACCCGATCCGCGTCATCTCATGCAGGTTCGCGCCTTTGCCGCCCAGCAACGGTTTCTGTCCGCCGTTGCCGT
>Ga0187875_10000028_pt1 | contig 134511 bp, 104 predicted proteins | sample June2016WEW_17_1_2_FD_132978 | JGI IMG/M metagenome (GOLD analysis project Ga0187875, IMG submission 132978) | Peatland microbial communities from SPRUCE experiment site at the Marcell Experimental Forest, Minnesota, USA - June2016WEW_17_10 | ecosystem: Environmental > Terrestrial > Soil >... | reverse complement strand
CCGTCAACGGCATGGCCCCGATGACGCTGCCTTTGATGCGGGAAAACAGGTCAGTGCGGAAGTGCTGGGAGACGTTGCCCGCGCAGAGAAAGAGCAGCGATTTCGCGATGGTGTGAAAGGCCATGTGGAGCATAAGGCCAAGGCTGCCCAACGCGCCTCCGAGACCGAGCGCCGTCGTCATAATGCCGGCATGATCGATCGTATGATAGGCCAGCAGGCGGCGGTAGTTCTGCTGCACCAGGATGAACGGAACGGAGATGCCCATGGAGAGCAATCCGAAGAGCAGCAGCAGATGCCCAGGGTACTCCGGGCCAAGGCAGCGGCTGGTAAGAATATAGAAACGTATGAGGCAATAGAGAGCGCAGTTGAGCAGCGCGGAAGAAAGAATGGCGGCGGACGGCACCGGGGCTTCGCTGTAGGCATCCGGCTTCCAGGTGTGCATGGGCGCCAGGCCCGCCTTGGTCCCATAGCCGAGGAGAATGAGCACGAAGGCCAGCCGCATTGAGGTCTTGTCGAGTTGCGCGGCGTGCTGTGCCAGCACTGACCAATTCAACCCGCTGAGCGCATCGGAACCGGCCAGGCTGTGCCCCGCGTAGTAGGTGACCAGGGTGCCGAAGAGCGCCATCGAAAGGCCCACACCGCCGATAATGGCGTACTTCCACGCGGCTTCGATAGAGGTAACCTTGCCATAAAAGGTGACCAGAAAAATGGAGGCCAGAGTGGTGGCTTCCATTGCCGCCCACATCACGCCGAGATTATTGGCCATAGCCATGAACAGCATGGAGAAGACCAGGAGCGGGGTGAGTGAGTAGTACATGCGAAGGTGCGCAATCTGTTCGATGCTGGTCAGGTCGTCGCCCAGCGCACCGCTTTGCTGGTCGTCGCGCAGGTAGCCGATGGAGTAAGTGGAGCAAACCAGCGCCACGGAGGCGGTAAGAAGAATGACCAGCGCGCTGAGCGCATCGACATAGAAGAAACCGTTACAAAGCAAGACGGTGCCCGCGGCCATCACCTGGGCGGCCAACGCGACAGCGGCCAGAAAGACGATGCCGAACCCGGCCACATTCACCACTTCCATGGCCTCGCGCCGGCGCACGAAAAATGACGCAACAGCTGCGGCAACGGGGATCAGCAATAGGGCGATGAGCAGCATGCTATCCTCGCAACCTCCGCAACCGGCTCACATCCATCGACTCGAAGGTCTCGCGGATGCGGTAGACGAGAATGCCAAGCACCATGGCCGCCACCAGCACATCGAAGAATATGCCCAGTTCCACAATCAGCGGCATTCCATAAGTGAGCGAGATGGCGGCGAGAAACAGGCCGTTCTCCAGCGAGAGCAGCGCCAGCACTTGGGTGAGCGCCTTGCGGCGGTTGATCATAGTGAAGAAGCCGATGAGAAAAAGTGAAATGGCCACGGCCAGCATGTTGTGGCCGAGACCGGGTTCGCCCGGTTTATAAAACGATTCGGCAACCACATAGCCCACCAGCGTGAGCCCGCCTGAAATCAATACGGAGAGCGGCACATTCACAATCGGCTCAATCTCTTCATGAATTTCCATGCGTTCAACCAGGCGCTCAAAGAGGATGGGCACCAGAATCACCTTGACCACGAGGGTGAGCGCGGCGGCTATGTAAATATGCGGCGCGTGGTTGTACCAGGCGATGGTGGCGGCGATCATGGCGAGGAAAAACGACTGGGCCGCGAAGATGCGGATGTGAACGACGATCCAGCGCTGCGACACCATCGCAATCTGCAGAACCAGCACCAGCGCCGCCATCAGGGTGATGACGCGGTCTCCGATTTGCATGTCGAGAAAAGGTGTCATAAGCCTCAGAAGAGAAACGTTGAGATCAGCGCGAGCGATCCCAGAGTAAAGGCCACTGCCAGCAGCTCCGGCACTCTGAAGAGCCGCATTTTGGCATTGACAGTTTCGATGAGAACAATGGCGCAACTCAAGAAAACCAGCTTCGCCAACAGCCAGGCGATTCCTTGCAGCGCGCCGAAACCAAACCATGTTGGCTGCAGGCCAATCGGCCAGAAGCAGTTGATCAACAGCGTCATCAGGACGAGTTGCTTGATGGAGGCAGCCCATTCAACAAGGGCCAGGTTAGGGCCTGAATACTCGAGGATCATCGCTTCGTGGATCATGGTGAGCTCGAGGTGAGTATCCGGGTTATCCACCGGGATGCGGCCCGTCTCTGCGATAAGCACCAGCGCGAGGGCGGCGAAGGCGAACATCTGCGCGGGGGCAAGAAAGCGCCAGTTTTGCCCAATGGCTGCGCCCGCGATTTGAGTGAGGCTGGTGGAACCTGCGCCGATGGCAACGGTGAAGATGGCCAGCATCATGGCCGGTTCGGCCAATGCCGAGATGGTCATTTCGCGGCTGCTGCCGAGGCCGCCGAACGAGCTTCCGGTATCGAGTCCACTGAGCGCCAGAAAGAAGCGGCCCAAGCCGAGCAAATAAATCACAGCCAGAACGCCGCCGAACAAGCCAAGCGGTGCTTCAGCGGCGACCATGGGAATCATCAGGCCCGCTAAAACTGTGCTGAAGAAAACTATCCAGGGAGTTGCGGCGAAGATCCAGGATGCTGTCTCCGGAATCACCATGCCTTTGCGAAAGAGTTTGTATAGGTCCCTGTAGGGCTGTAAGATGCCGGGGCCGCGCCGTGTTTGCATCCGCGCCTTGAGTGCGCGAATCACTCCCGTAACCAAAGGCGCAATAGCCAGCAACAGGCAAAGTTGCGCCAGGCTTTCGAGGATCCGACCTATGATTTGCCCGGTCATCCGCGCACTCCAAACAACAGAAGAAGAATCAAGGTGATGAAAATGTAGGCGAGATAAACGTTGATGCTGCCCGCTTGAATGCCTTTCATCCGGTTTGCCAGGGCCATAATCCGCTCGCGCAGCGGACCGTAGAGGCGCTTCTCAAAGGAGTGTTCGATCTCGCTCTCGAAGCGAATGGAGCTGGGGTAGTGGGGCGATACTTCGTACTCCGCCTGGATTTCGCGGCGCGGACGATAGAGGACTGAGAAGATCATGCGCAGCGGTTTTGAAAAGGCCGTCGCGGTGTATTCGTTGTCGGCGGTTAACCCGGGCAGGCCGCAATCCCACACCGGACCAGTTACGCTGCGGCGCATCCATCGCCGGACCAGCGGAAGCGCGAATGCCGCGCCGGCAAGCAGGAAAAGCAGCGCCATTCCGAATGTCGAGATAGTGCCGCCATGGAGCGTTCCCGGCGACAGCGCCAGGCCACGCGCCATGACGAGCAACGAACTTGTGCTGACGCCAAGCGCCTGCTGCGTGATGGGATCGAAGACCCGCACGAGCCAGGTGGCGCCGAGACCCAGCGCAACGCATCCCACGGCTAGGGCCGTCATTCCGGCACGCATCGAAAGCGGGGCTTCCTGCGCATCGGCGGCTTCATTGCTGCGCGGGAGGGCGAGAAACGGAATGGCGAATGCCTTAACGAAACAAGCTGCCGCCAGTGCCGCGGTAAGGGCCAGCAGAGAGCCGGCGATGGGGAACATCAGACGCGTGAGGCTTTGTGTAGTGCCAAAGCCGGCCAGCAGCGCCTGGTAGGTGAGCCACTCGCTCACAAAACCATTCAATGGGGGCAGCCCAGATATTGCCACAGCGCCCAACAGAAAACACAACGCCGTTACCGGCATGCGCCGGATGAGTCCGCCCATCTTCTCCATGTTGCGCGTACGTGTGGCCTGCACCACGGAACCCGCGCCAAGGAACAGCAACCCCTTGAACATGGCATGGTTGAAGGTGTGATAGAGGGCTGCAATGAGAGCAAGCGCGGCGAGATTTGCCTGCCCCAGCGAGCGAAACATGAGCGCGGCGCCGAAGCCCATGAGGATGATGCCGATATTCTCAATGCTGTGCCAGGCGAGCAGGCGCTTCAGGTCATGCTCCATCAGCGCGTAGAGAACCCCAAGCAGTGCGGAGGCCACTCCCAGTCCCAGCACCACGGTTCCCATCCATATTGGGGGCGTCCCGTAGAAGTCAAAGAAGACCCTCGCCATACCGTAGATGCCTGTCTTAATCACGATGCCCGACATCAGGGCCGAAACGTTGCTGGGCGATACGGGGTGAGCTTCAGGAAGCCAGATGTGAAGGGGCACAATGCCCGCTTTTACGCCGAAGCCGAAAAGGAAAAGCAGAAAAATCACGCCCTGTTCGAGCGGTGGCATACGCGAAGCCAGAAGGTGGAAACTTGAGAAATCCAGACTGCCGCTTGCGGACGCGAGAACCAGGAATGCGATGAGCAGAAGACCGGTGCCCGCGTGCGACATGACGAGAAAAAGCACCCCGGCGTTGCGCGTTTTTTCCTTTTCGTGCTCGAAACTGATCAGACAGAACGACGAGAGCGCCATAACTTCCCACACCACCAGGAAGAAGAAAGCGTTTGACGCGGTAAAGACCAGCGCCAGGCTCAGCAGCAGCAGGTTCAAGAAAAACCCAAAAGCACCCAGGTTGCGGCGGCCTTCCATCTCTTTCAGGTAGCCGAAGGAATACAACGAAACGGCGGCAGCCAGCGCAGCGAGCGTCAAGTTGAAGTATGCCGAAAGCGGGTCAAGGCGTACGGCCCAGGTAAACACCGGGTTGCCGAAGGGAAGACCGATCGCGATTGGGCTGGCGCTGAAGATGGCGGCCGCTGAAGCAGCCAGATCGAAAAGCGAACCTGCCAGCGCGGCTCCACAGGCAACACGCCGGGCAGCGGCCGGCTGGCGCCAAAGGGCCATACTGGCCATTGCACCCATAAGCCAAACTATGATTCCGCTGAGGAAAAGTTCAGCAATCACCGGGCAGACGCCTCACATTCCACTTCCTCGAGCATCTGAATGGCGTCGGCCAGGTTAGTCTGGAAGTATCGGCGCATGACGTCGAGAACCTCCACTAAAACCGGATTTCGGATGGAATAGAAGACTTGGTTGCCGTCCTTGCGGTTCGCGACAATCTGGCGGCTTCTCAGAATCGACAGGTGCTGGGACAGGTTCGCCTGTTCGACACCGAGCTTCTCCTGGATGGTTCCTGCGGAAAGCTCCCCGTCGCGCAACACCTCAAGGATGGCGATGCGCGTGGGATGGGATAGAGCCTGGAAGACGCTAGCCTTGTATGTCTGCAATGTTTCTTGCATATCATAAGAATATTCTAAATATCTTATATTCGCAATAGCACTAGCCAAAGATGCGGCAGCGCACCTTTCGAAACCCTGCCCGCCTTATCAATCGGAAAGACTTGTTAGCTGGCGCCTAACTTGATCATGCTAAGCACTGCCTCTCCTGCCGGCTCTCCCGCTCCAAGGTGTCTGATACGCCCATCGAAGCGAGGTACCTTAAATTATTGCGCCAGCAAACGGCCCTGCGCGCATTCAGCTTTGGCTAGTATTTTGTCGTTTGATCGGAATACCTGCTCCCTTTCTCTCCTTTCTTTGCGGTCGATACGCTTAGCGGAAAGAGAGAAATAAGATAGCTGCCCTGGTCGCTGTCGAGCGGATCAAGCTCCAGCAACTCCACCGACCGAGACGTCACCAATCGTGTGCGGAAGTAATACACCTTGCCCGCTTCCGCCCTGAAATGCGCCAACTCCGTGCGGTCCTCATAAAGCGACGTTTGCAAATCAGCGCAGACGTGATGCTCTCCCGGTTCCACGGAAACGTAAAAATAGGAATTGCTGTGATTGGCGCCCACCCACGCCCCATCCACCCCCATCTTTGTCGTTGGATAAGCAATCACCGCAGAAGTGCCGGAATCATGGATAAAGTAAACCAGCGCTTTTCCCTGGGCGGCCTGCGCCGGAGAGTGGTCCTTTTCATCCAGCTTCACTTTGAAAGTGACGCTGTAAGGACCGCAGGCCGATGCGATGTGGCCAACCTGAGCTCGTACAAATACAGATGACGCAACAAATAATGCGAGAACAAGAACTTTCATTCGCTTTCCTCCGAACAATCGATCCAACTGCTATCACAGACAGCGCCGCGTACGAAATAGTTCCACTTCACAAAATAAAAAGCGGAACAGGCCCTGAAGCCCATTCCGCCTGGTTTGTTATCGTCAGTCGAACTCACCCGTGATAGTCCACGCGAGCGAATAGCGAGCAGTTGGCCCCACCGCAGGTGGTTGGCCCCACCGCAGGTGGTTGGCCTCACCGCAGGTGGTTGGCCCCACCGTAGGTGCCCGCAGGCGGTTACGCGTAAATGCCCCTCTGCTTGATCGTGAAGGCCACGCGATCGATGGCCAGCATATACGCCGCAATGCGATTATTCACGTTGTGCGCCTCGGCATAGCGCACGACATCGTCAAAGCTGTCGCGCAAAATGGTTTCCAATTGCTCGTTGACGATAGCTTCCTTCCAGAAGTATCCCTGCCGGTCTTGCACCCACTCAAAATAACTCGCCGTCACCCCGCCGGCATTGGCCAGAATATCCGGCACAATGAAGATGCGCTTCTCCGCTAGGATCTCGTCGGCCACCGCGGTAGTCGGCCCGTTTGCGCCTTCCACCACGATCCGCGCCTTGATATCGCCTGCATTGCGGCTGGTAATCACGTTCTCAGTAGCCGCCGGAATCAGAATCTCGCAATCTGAAACCAGCAGCTCTTCGCTGGGTGTTGCCTCGGCGCCGCTGAAGCCCAGCGTGGTGCCGTTGCGATATTTGTATTCGATCAACTGGTGAATATCGATGCCTTTTGGGTTTGAGAGTCCCCCCTCCCGTTCGGCAACGCCCACAATCTTGTAACCCCGCTCCATCATCAGACGGGCTGCATTCGTACCGACGTTCCCGAATCCCTGAATTACCACCCGGCAGCCGTCGACAGGCATGTTCAGATAGCGCACGCTCTCGTCACACACCACCAGCACGCCGCGCCCGGTAGCCTCAATCCGTCCCCGCGAGCCGCCGATATTCAGCGGCTTGCCGGTCACCACGCTGGTCACGGTATGGCCCACATGCATCGAGTAGGTATCCATGATCCACGCCATGGTCTGCTCGTTGGTGTTCACGTCCGGCGCGGGAACGTCCTTCTCCGGCCCGATAAAGTCGATGATCTCCGAGGTATACCGCCGCGTCATCCGCTCCAGTTCGCCCTGGCTCATATTCTTCGGATCGCAGATCACTCCGCCCTTGGCCCCGCCAAAGGGAATATTGACCACCGCGCACTTCCAGGTCATCCAGCTGGCCAGCGCCCTGACCTCGTCCAGCGTCACATCCGGCGCATACCGGATGCCGCCTTTGGCCGGTCCGCGGGCCATCGAGTGTTGCACCCTGAAACCGGTAAACATTTCAATATTGCCGTTATCCAAAGCCACGGGAAAATGCACGATGATCTCACGGAAGGGCGAGCTGAGCACCTTCCACAAGCCTGGATCAAGATTCAGCTTGCGTGCCGCAAATTCAAACCGGGCGCTCTGCGCCTCCCAGGGATTAATCTCCTGGTCTAATGTGACTGCCGGAGGTACCGTTGACATTGATTTCTCCAATTTCAATTTTTCTATCGATTAGGTATGCGGATCGAACAGCACAAGCCCAAACCAAGTGAGTCTAGGCTTACCGGAGAACCCTAGTCAAGCCGTCCGGAACCTCTCTAGGCAACCCGCCAGGCAACTTGTCCCAGCCCCACCCTCACTCTTCCAGTATCTTCCCCGTCGCGGGAATTACACTAGTCTGAAGTGAAAGCCTCCAGCCAACCCGTCCAGCCCAGCCGCAAGGAGTTCCTGACCCTCGCCAAAGAACATACCCTCGTCCCCGTCTGCCGCACCCTCACCGCCGACCTCGAAACCCCGGTCTCGGCCTTCCTGCGCGCAGCCTGGCGGGAGCGCGAATGCTTTCTGCTGGAGTCGGTTGAAAACGGCGAGCAACTTGGCCGCTATACCTTCATCGGCATCAACCCCTTCAAGCGCATCGTAGCCCGAGGCCGCGAGATCACCATCACTGAAGGCAAAAAGGTAGTCCAGATCGAGGACGATATCTTTGTGGTTCTGCGCCGTGCCCTCGCCGGCCACAAGCCCGCCCGTCTGCCCGGTCTGCCGCCCTTCACCGCCGGGGCCGTGGGCTTCTTCGCCTATGATGCGGTCCGACAGATCGAGCGCCTGCCCGAGCTTGCCGCCGACGAGCTGGGCGTTCCCGATGCCTGCCTGCTCTTCTTTGACGAAGTGCTGGCTTTCGACCACGTGCGCAAGGAAATCTGGCTGGTAGCCACCGCTGACGTGACCCGCGGCAAAGCTGCAAGAGCTCCCGGTCAAGCCTATGACGAGGCCGTCAAGCGCCTAGACAAACTCGAAAAACGCCTCACCCGGCCGCTGCCCAATCTGCCCTCACACAAGGGCAAAGGCAAGTTGCAAGTGAACTACCGCACGTCAAAAAAAGAATTTCTCTCCGCCGTCTCCCGCACCAAGGAGTACATCGCCGCAGGCGATATCTTCCAGGCCGTCCTCTCCCAGCGCTTTGACGTCGAGCCAGAGGCTGACAGCTTCCAGGTCTACCGCGCCCTGCGCACCGTCAATCCCAGCCCCTATATGTACTTCCTCCGCTTCACGCCCGAGGGTCCGCTGGACAGGGCTGCCGATAAATCGAGCCACTCTTCCAAAAAGAAAAAACAGCCCGCGGCTGCGACGCAGAGCCTTGAACTGGCGGGCTCTTCGCCGGAGCTGCTGGTCCGCGTCCACAAGGGCAAAATCGAATACCGCCCCATCGCCGGAACCCGCCCGCGCGGCGTCAATGAGAAAGAAGACCAGGCGCTGGCCGACGAAATGCTCAGCGACGAAAAGGAGCGCTCCGAGCACGTGATGCTGGTCGATCTCGGCCGCAACGACGTAGGCCGCGTCAGCGAATTCGGCTCCGTAAAAGTCGACCGCCTGATGTTCGTCGAGCGCTACTCTCACGTCATGCATATTGTGAGCTCCATCGAAGGCCGCCTCAAGCCGAAACTAACCGCAGTCGACGCCCTGCGCGCCTGTTTCCCTGCCGGCACGCTTTCCGGCGCACCCAAAGTCCGCGCCATGGAAATCATTGAAGAGCTGGAACCGGCTCGCCGCGGAACCTACGGCGGCGCAGTCCTCTACGCGGATTTCTCCGGCAACCTCGACTCCTGCATCGCCATCCGCTCCATGCTCGCCATCAATGGCAAGGGCTACGTCCAGGCCGGCGCCGGCATCGTAGCCGACTCAATCCCCGAGTCAGAGCACCAGGAGTCAATCAACAAAGCGCAAGCCGTAATCCGCGCCATTGAACGCGCACGAGATCTCTAACGAAATCTCCGCGTGAAATTGGATTGTTATCGCGAAGCTATTGAGAACTGTATAAGGAGTGTCCGCACAAACGAACCGCAAATGTTCTTTACCGAGGACTGCATGCGCGCCGGAGGCGCAGAGTTGGTTAGCCCCGCACTTCAGCGTGGGGAGAAGGCATTGCACAAGGTCGTTACGGAGTCCCGTAGGGACGGCGCAAGGACATTATTTAATCACGGACCATTACTTCAATTCCATTTCGGCCCCAGCGAAGTGAACCGGTAAGTCCCGGACCCCACCTCGTGCGTACCGCCATTCTTCCCCGGCACCACGATGGTCGCGGTCGTGTTCGCGGGCACCGTCACATCCATAGTCAGCTGATTCCCCTCAATCTTCCATTCGCTCGCAATCCGTCCGTAAGGCGAATCGAAATGTGCCTTCACCCACGTCAGATCGCCAACCACGTTCGGCTGGATGAGAATCTTCTTGAAGCCCGGCGCGGCGGGGCGGATGCCGGCCAGCGTTTGATAAAACCATGCATCAAGATTCCCGCCCTGAATCAGCAGTGCCTCACTGTTCATACCCGGATCGCGCGTGTCGTAGTCCCAGCGTTCCCAGAGGGTAGTTGAGCCTTTTGAGAGCATATAGCCCCAGCTCGGACGCGTAGTTTGCGTGGCAATGGTCCAGGCCACATCGGGCCGTCCAATATCGGTAAGCGTCTGCATAAGCCACTGCATGCCGATCAGTCCTACCGACAAGTGGCCGTTATGCTTGACCATAATGTCGTCAACAAGATTGGCGATAAGGGCGTCGCGTTGCTCAGCGGGCGCCAGTCCAAACTGCAGGGCCAGAACGTAACCGGTTTGCGTCCCTCCCTGGTACGTGTGAGTCTGCGAGTCGAGAAATTTCTTGTTGTACGCAATTTTCAGTTTGTCCGCCAATTCTCTGAAAGTGCGCTCGTCGTCCGCATGCCCCATTTGTTTCGCCAGCCGCTCCATGATCCGCTCGTTGTGATACTGGTACGCGGATGAAACCAATTCGCCGGGCGTGGCGCCTTTGTCGGAGATCTTCCCGCCCATGGTTGCGGTGTCGCACCAGTCGCGGTAGCTGGTTGCCTCCAGCGTGCCGTCCTCAACCTCGTGCATCCTCATCGCCAGAACCCACTTCTTCATCGCGGCATAGTGCGATTCCGCCACGCTGCTGTCGCCATAGAAGTCGATGAACCAGTCCGGAATGATCGTGAATGTGCTGGGCCACTCCACACCGTCGCCAAACAGCCAGTACATGGTCACATCAGGCAGTGAACCGTCGGCCCTTTGCGTACTCTCCTCGTCGTCCATCCATGTCGCATAGAAGGGTTCAACGTTGAAGTTGTACGCTTCGCTCTCCGCATCTTTGGCCGGATCGCCCGTCCACGCCTGCCGTTCGTCGCGGTCGGGGTCCAGAGGCGCGGAACGCAGAAATATTTTCGTCCCCCACCATAGCGCGCTATGAATTTTGTTCACCAGCGCATTCGAGCTCTCGAATGTGCCCACCTGCTCAACCGCTGTATTGATCACCAGCCCCTCAAAGTTGTCCACCGTAGGCGTGCCCGGAAAGCCGGTAACCTGCACCCGCCTGAATCCCTGCCCCCTGAACACAGGATTCCAAACCTCCACGCCCTCTCCCTTGAAGGTATAAACGTTGGTGGAAAGCGCGGTGCGGTTGTCCGCGGTTTTCAGCGTCCCGTCCGGGTTCAAACTATAGGCGCTGACCATGCGAACCTGCGTTCCACGCGGTCCTGTCGCTTTCAGCCGCACTGTTCCGTAGAAACTTTGTCCCATGTCGACGATATAAGTCCCCGGCTTGGGGTTGGTGATGCCCACCGGATGCATAATTTGTGTCACCTGCATCGGTTCAATCATCTGCGCCTTGAGCGCGCCGAACGGTGGATGCACAATATCCGCCTGATTCCACTTTGTGTCATTGAACCCGGCGCGATCCCAGCCCGGCATCTCCATCCGCGCGTCATACTCTTCGCCGTCATACTCATTGTTGGCGCGGATCGGGCCATCGGTCGTCAGTCGCCAGTTTCCGTCACTGACCACGCTTGCTTTTGTCCCATCCGCATACTCCACTTCCAACTGCAGCAGCAGCTTGGGATAACCAAACCGCGTAAATTGCAGCCCCTCCTGAAGTCTGGGCCCGTAGAAACGCCCATTGCCAAGAATCACCCCCAACGCGTTCGCGCCCTCGTTCAGCTTGCCCGTCACGTCAAACGTCACCACGTAATCGGCTTTGTCATATTCCGAGAGCGCCGGGTCCATCACATCCTGCGAAACCTTTGCCCCGTTTAGATAGAGATCAAAAAAGCCAAGTCCGCATACATAAGCCGTGGCCCGCGTAACTTTCTTCGTAACGTCAAACTCCCGGCGAAGATAGCGCGCCGGCAACGGGTGTGTGTCCTCCCAAAGCGCGTTTCCTTCTCCATCGTGACCGATCCATTTCGCCCGCCACTCCTTCAAAATGGTACTGAACGTGGCCGGTTTGCTCCATTCTGAAGCCTTCCCCTCCGCATCCCAGACCCGCACCTTCCAGGTGTAGCGGGTGGCTGGAGCCAGCTCTTTGCCGCCGTATTCAACTTGTATCGACTGAGCGGATTCCACGCGCCCCGAGTCCCACTGCCCATCCACCACAATCTCATAAGCCGTCTGCTTCTCATTGGGGCCGCTCGCGTCGAGAACCCAACTCAATCGAGGCCTCGACGCATCGATTCCCTGCGGATCAAGAAGATTTTCGCAGCGCAAATGCGAAACCGTCACGGCTGCAAGTCCCTGCACAGCAAACATCCCCAGCAAAACTGCAACACAGAAACACCAACCGGCATTCCAACGGCGTATAAAACTGAAAATGAATTCGGTCGCTCTCATTTAGCCAGCCTTTCCAAGTCATTATTTATTCAAACATCAACGCGGGTGCCCCACCCTCGCCACGTCCTTGTTTTTGTGGCTAGGGTGGGATCGCACTAATTCAACGGCAGGGTAATCCACCAATCCCTCTGGACCGCAAACAGCCGGACCGGAATCGTTCTGATCGTCCGCCCACTTAAGGTTCACTCCGCCCCAAAGAAGTGCCGGAAGAATTTTCCGATACTGCTGAAAAATCCAGTCTTTTTCTTGGCCGGCGCGGAATTGGAAGCCGGGCTGGCGGCCGCACCGGTGGCGGGCGCAGCGGCCGGCGTCGCAGGCGGCGGCGTTTGCTCAGGACTCTTATAAACCAGCGGTTCAACCGGCACTGCCTGCGTTCCGCCCGTATTCACGGCACTCGGAGCCGGCTTGGCCAACGGAGCAAGCCCTTCGCTCTGCGCCAGCGGAAACTCATTTCCTTTCGGCTCGGCAGGCGGGCATCCGCATGGCTCTTTTTCCTGGTCCACCACCTCGTGCAAACTGCCGTGCTCAAACATCACCCTCTGTCCCGGCTGCACGCGGTAAGCTCCGCCCTCAAAGATGCTTGAAACCAGCACGTACGGCGCGTTGATTCCGGCATTATCCACGCACGTGTCGCCGTGCTCTCCCAGGCGGATCTTCACGTCCGCCGCTCCCGGTCCGCCAATCAGAATGCGAAAATCTGGCGTGAGCAGAATGTCGGAGTTCTGCCCGGTGGCATAGCTGGCCTCCACGGCGCCATGCTCCATGGCAATCATCAATCCCGGAATTTCGCCGGCCGGAACGCTCGAGTCGGCCGCCAGTTTCACGCTGGTCGATGCGCAAACCCGTAGCACTCCTCGATGCGGCAGAATCACCTGCGTGGTCTCGGTCCCTGAGGTAATCGTCCCGCTGCTGGCAATGATCGCCTTCCCCTGGGTAACCTCAAGCGCCCCCGTAACCTTGGCCGCCTTGTCAGGGTTCTTGCTATCCAGCGGCACAATCGCAATCGGGCCGGGCTCATTTTCGCTGGCTTGATTCGCTACGGGGGTCTGCGCCGTCTGAGGGGCTTGGGCGCACAATGCGGAACTGGCCGCCAGGATCGCCGCCAACCAAAGAAATCCCGACAGACAGGCCCGCCGCATCCGTCTCGCGGGTCGCATATCGAGTCGTATCCGATCGAACATAGCTTTCACATTTTCAGAAAATTACGAATCATCTGGTGCCCACCCTCGGTCAATACGCTCTCGGGGTGAAATTGTACGCCCTCTATCGGCAAACTGCGGTGGCGCAATCCCATAATCACTGATCCGCCCGTGTCCGCTCCATTGGTCTCTGCCGTGCGAGCGGTAACCAGAAGCTCAGCCGGCAGTGACTCCTCCGCGACGATCAGCGAGTGGTACCGTGTGCAGGTAAGCGGCGTATTCAGTCCAGCGAAAATTCCCTTCCCGTCGTGCTCCACCAGGCTGGTCTTGCCGTGCATCAAATTGTGAGCGCGCACTACCTCGCCGCCAAACGCCTCGCCGATAGCCTGGTGTCCCAGGCAGACGCCAAGAATCGGAGCCTTCCCTGCCATATGGCGAATCAGCGGCACCAGGATGCCCGCCTCGCCCGGCGTGCAAGGCCCCGGCGAAAGCAGAATGCGCTCCGGTTTCAGCGCCTCCACCTCTTCTACTGTGAGCTCGTCGTTGCGATAGACCTCGACCTCTGCCCCCAGCTCCCCCAGGTACTGCACGAGGTTATAGGTAAACGAATCGTAGTTGTCGAGGACAAAGACCATAGTGAACTCCAGTGTAGCGCGCCACCTGCGATGGGGCCAGCCGCTCGCTTTTCGCTCGCATTGGTTTTGAACCGGTTGCCCCATCGACGCTGCATCTGTAAAACTCCATACGATGGTTCTACATTTTCTGATTCAAGGCAGAGTGCAGGGCGTAGGCTTCCGCTGGTTCGTAAACAGAGAGGCCAGCGAACTGAACCTGCGCGGCTGGGTTCGCAACACCGAAGAGGGCGATGTGGAGGTGCTGGCCTCAGGCAAGGAATCCGACCTCGCCGAGCTTCGAGCCACTCTCCGCCGCGGCCCCAGGGGCGCCCGCGTAGACCGCCTCGTCGAACACTATCTAAACGAAAGTGAAGCTGAAGACTTAAGTTCCTTCAGAATCGATGGCGCGTGGTAAAAGACAGGAAATAGGGATCAGGGAATAGGGAATAGGGAATAGGGAATAAAAAATAAAGAGTCGTGAATAAGTAAAGCCGTCAAGCATACGAATCCAGCCAACCCGCCAACTCACCGCTACGCCTTCACGTGAGCCGCTCCAGCCCAAACCGCCCCGAAACGTTTTGCATAATATATCCCCGCAAAAGCGCACAATCATTTCAGAACACCGCCCATAACCAACAAAACATCCGACGAGCGCCCGTAACCCCTTTGCTCTCTACATTCTGCAAATAACCTCATTAAGATGAGGATTTTGCAAAAACAGGTAGGGGGGAGGGGGCGGGGTGGTACGGACCGGCCTTTACTAACCACTAACCACTGACCACTGTCTTTAGGAAAGGAATGAAATGTTACACAAATGCCGCCAAATCATGCCCAACGGAGCCAATCGCGATGAAGTGGAGGCAGAGGTGAAGGAAAACTAACCCCGCTACCTACTGCCTTATAATCTGAAGGAAAGCCCACCATCAGAATGCCAATGCCAATCGAGGAACCCGCCCCATGCCCGAAGAGATCAAGCCCGTCAACGTTGAAGCCCTGAAGGCGCTGGTGCGCACAGTCCCCGATTTCCCCAAGCCGGGAATTCTCTTCTACGACATCACCACTCTGCTCAAGGACAAAACAGGATTTGCGCAACTGATTGACGCGCTCGCCGCCCACTACATCGCGCGCAAAATCGATCTGGTGCTGGGAATTGAGGCTCGTGGTTTCATCTTCGGCCCCGCCCTGGCCTACCGCCTGAACGCCGGTTTCGTCCCGGTGCGCAAGCCGCGCAAGCTCCCCGCTCCCGTAGCCCGCGTCACCTATGAGCTTGAGTACGGTTCCGACACTTTAGAGATTCATCTGGACGCGATTTCCCCCGGCCAGCGCGTAGTGCTGGTCGACGATCTTCTGGCCACCGGTGGCACCATGGAAGCCACAGTCAAGCTGGTCAAGCAGTTAGGCGGAGAGATCGCCGGCCTCGCCTTTGCCGTCGAACTCGACTTCCTCAAGGGCCGTGATCGCTTTATCGATTACGACGTCTTCAGCCTGCTGCATTACGACGAATAGACAAAACTGGCGCCCTTTTTGTGAGGGTCGCGGTCTCAGTGGTAAAGATAACTGCGGACCGTCGGAGCGTCTTGGCCGCGCCGGCACTTCCACCGGCTGTTGAACGCGGATCTGGCTGCCCCCGGGCTCGAAGAAACCCCAGAGACAGCCAGCCGACGAAGAAAGAACCCATGACTTCAGGCGCATTCAATTTGCGCCTGACTGCCAACCATCCTCCCATTGAGCGGCCCCGGAAGACCGAAGCCGCTGCGCGGGGGATGTAACTAGGCTACAAGCTTGCTGCGGAAAAGGCCGAATGCAAGCAGGCTCAGGCCGGTGCCGAGCAGCAGAAGGCTACTTGGCTCAGGGGTTGGGGCTGACCCCAAAAAAATCTGCGGGTCATCGTCCCCGTATTGGCCGCTGATGGTGTCGGTGTTTCCATCCCATATATACACCGCCACATTGCCAGGACCACTTAGGGGGGCGGTTGGGAAGTACTCCGACAACAGACTGGCGGCGCTTGAGTTTTCTCCCGAGTTATCGAAGAGGTACCAAGCCAGCCTCTGGTAGTCGGTGTTACTGGGGTCGGCTTTGGCCCAGTCGAAAAGCCAAGCCGCTTCAATGTAGTCTTCCCTGGTTACTCCCGAAGACGATACTGGGTCGCCTGCGGGTCCCCCCAAAGGAGCATCTTCCGGCGTATAGACATCCGCATTCCACTGTTCGCCGTAATTGATGTACTGGAAATCGGTAATGCACATCATGCCCTGGATGCCGGGATTTGGGCCACCGGTCACAGTGGTGGTGTAGGGGTAGCCATTGTTTGGGCCGACAGGACCCGTGAAATGCAGAGTGGCAGTGTCCGCATAGGCGGCCATAGACACAAGGCAAACTGCGATTACAGCAAGAAGCGTTAACAGACTGAATTTCTTCATGGCAAGCTTTCCTTCGTTCTTTTGTGCGTTCTCGTGTTTTTACTGCGTGTGCTTTCCCGGGCGGCCGAATCTTTGTCGTACCGGCAAGATTCCTGTGCCTCCAGGAAATTCACGCCGGGACGTAACATTCCCCGTTTCCTGGGAAGCAGCGACCCACCCATGTGCGTGCAATTGGATGGCCAAAAATAGTTCTATTGTAATCAACAGTTTACGAATCCTAGGCTCATCGATTGCGCAAATAATTGCATATCGAGGCTGGCTTTTTACAACTTTTGAGTGATTGCCCTAGCGCCCCGGCCCGTCCAAATGCTCTCGCGTCATGCCCGGTTCGCCGTCGGTCCCAGTCCGGCCGCTTCCTTCTCGGCCTCGGAGCTATCCTGAAACATCTGCGCGTCTGCAAAGCGGTATCCCACGTACACATCCGTCAGCAGGTACAGAGGATTCGACGGATCGTCTTCAATTTTCTTGCGCAACTGTCGAACAAACGTCCGCAGATACTCCACCTCTTCGCGGCAGTCCGCGCCCCACACCGCCGTCAGCAGCTTGGCATAAGTCACCACCCGCCCCGAGCGGCTCATCAGGCAGTGCAGAATATCGAATTCCTTGCGCGTCAGGTGTACCGGCGCGCCGCGCTTTTTCACCCTTCGCTTTGCCGGTTCCAGCAAAATCTCCCCAATTTCAATGGGCGCGTCCTCGGCGCGAAATGGAGCTCTCACGCGCCGGATCGCCGCGCGAATGCGCGCAATCAGTTCCCGCGTGCTGAAGGGCTTGGTCACATAATCGTCCGCGCCCAGATCCAGCGCCAGCACCTTTTCCTCTTCCCGGTCGCGCACCGTCAGCACCAGGATTGGCAGCCGCGGCGCCATCGCCCTCATCCTGCGCAGCGTTTCAATGCCGCCAATCCCGGGCATATTCACGTCCAGCAGGACAGCGTCGTAAGACCCGGCGCGCATCAGTTGCAGCGCCTCTTCTCCACGCGATGCCTCGGCCATATGAAAGCCGAGCTCAGCCAGCGGAGGCCTCAGCGCCCGCCGGATGGCCGATTCGTCGTCGACCACAAGTATGCGAATCACAGGCTGGTCCATCAGGAGCACCTCTTCAATACCGGAGCTGGAATTGCCGCATAGAATGTCGTTCCCTCGATCTCATCGCTGGTAACCCAAACATATCCGCCGTGAATCAGCGCAACCCGTTTCGCCACCGAAAGTCCGATTCCGGTGCCGGGAGCCCGGTTCGAGTAAGTCGAAGCTCGATAATAACGGTCGAAGATGCGTTCCCGGTCGGCAATCGGAATCACCGGTCCGTAGCTATGCACGGAAAAAATTGCTTCCTTGTTCTCATGCGCCACGCCGATGGTGATCGTAGTTCCAAAGATCGCGTACTTGCAAGCATTGTCAACGTACTGTGTCAGCAGCATCACGATCAGCTGCCGGTCGCAGCACAGAATCATGTTATCGTCTTTCAGTTCGATCGCCACCTTCATGGTTGCCAGTCGATCCCTCAGGCTGTCCACCACCTCTTCAATCAGCGAGCCTACTCCCACCGGCTTTGCATCGATCGTCACTTCGCCCGCATCGAGACGCGCCGTCGTCAGCAGCCGCGTCGTCAGGTCGCTCAGCAATCCGGTTTGCTCATCGATCAGCGCCACTAGTTCCGCCTGCCCCTCACTCAAATTACCCATCTCGCCCAGCCCCGTGCTTGCCGCCCGAATAGCCGTCAGCGGCGTCTTGTATGCATGCGCCAGGCTGTCCAGCACCGTCGAGCGAAGCTGCTCGGTCCGCCGTTCCGTCTCGATGCGGCTCTCATTAGCAAAGGCCCGATAGCGATCAAAGGTAATCGCAATGAGCGACGCAATGGCGTTGTTGGTCAGCGGGCTGGTCTCGCCCCGCACCACTAGGCTGCCCACCGGCACTGTTCCCAGACGCACCACGCGCCGCCCAATCCCGGTCTCCGGGTCGTCGTCTGAAGTCTCAAAGTAGTAGACGTTCTGCGCCAGTTCCTGCGGATCCACGTTCCAGATACCGGCCTGGTAAACATCGTGCAAGTCGGCGTCGAACACAGCCACTGCTTCCAGCGAAAAAATCTCATGCACCAGCTCGGCCAACTGCGGTCCCGGTTCCACGTGCAGATTCATCTGCAGTGTCTGCCGCGTGAACTCATACAAATCATGCATCTGGCCGCCCCAGGACTCGGCCTCCCGGGCATGCCCGGTCACGCGCGCTGATAGCCGGCTCACCGTCAACGCCACCAGCACGAATGCCAGCAGTGTCACTGTGTTGGTTGGATCGGTAGCCAGATTAAGCTGATGTTGCCGCGTGGTAAAAAAACTATGCGCCACAACCGCCGACAGCGAAACAATCGCCGCCTGCGAGAACCCGCACAGCAGAGCGGTGGGAACCACAATCAGCAGGTAAAGCAGCAGCGCCACCGGCGAAAGCCATCCAGACCAATGGGCAAGAGCCGCCACCAGGATCACGACCACAATTCCCAGCGCGCACTCCAGCGTAAACAAGAGCACGCGCAACCCCGAACCCCGCGCGCGCTTGGCGCGGAAGAGTGAACGCACGGAAATGTTGGTTCCAGCCAACCAGCCACCAGCCTTCCCATTTCAACGGCATGCGATGAAGAGCCGGGCGCTTATGCCTCGCACTGGCCGTCGCGCTGGCGCGGATGATCGCTGGGCGTTCCCCAGCTCATAATCTCATCGCCGCGCATCTTCATCGGCTTGAAGTTGTGATACCACCCGCCCTCTGAGAGCGTATCTGGAAAATCGTGAACCAGCATCCCCGGCACATTCATCTCCAATTTTTTTGCAATCGTAGCGTCCGGCCGGGCGACAAACGATCCCCAATGTGAATAAGGCTGCGAGGAATTATTCACCACCGCCCACACGCGATTGTCGGCGCAGCGCGTGGGAACCTCGCGAACATTCAGCGTATCCAGGCAATCTTTTCCCTTGGCTCGCGCGTTATACATCGAGTGCACCATCACCGTCGCGCCAAGTTCCCGGTAGGCAATGTAAAGCTGCGGCCAGCAGATGTCGTAGCAAATCGCCAGGCCGATCTTCACCCCTCGAACCTCGCGCGTCACCAATCGATTGCCGGCCGAATAGTACTGCTGATCCGTTGTAGTGCAGAACGACTTATCATAGCGATCCTCGATCTTTCCTCCCGGCGAAATCAGATAAATGCAATTGGTAGGCTTTGTCTTCTCGTCTAGAAAATGCGATGACCCAAGCGCCAGCCAAATCTTCAGCTCGCGGGCCAGCGCCTTCAGGCGGGCGGTCTCCCTGCGCAGCGCATCCCAGTCGTAATTCTCAAACGAATTAAACTCCGACCCCGCATACCCCGACAAACTGGCTTCCGAAGTATGCAGCAGGTGCGCCCCCTCGACAGCCGCCTGGCGCATATAGTCACGAATATACTTCGCATTCTCCGCTGCAATCCCGCTCACCGGGAACTGGCACGTAGCGATTCTCAATTTTTCAGTGGAGCCGGCATCCACGTTCCGCGGGCCGACAGCAACGGCCTGTGAATCTGGACCATCGGCAGCGCCTGACAAGGATGGAATCACGCCAATGCATCCCAAACCCGCAAGAGCCTTGCCCGCCGTCTTGAAGGCTTGCCGCCGCGTCATCCCGGTCGATTTCTCCGCTGATTGCAGTGCCATAACTCGCTCCTCTATCTACATTTACATCAATCAGTAAAGTAATTGAATCATACTTCATCGCCACTGCAAAAAATCAGGCTGCCCTCCGGCCCACCCTCTGACGTGCGGTTATCATGTGATTAACGCGTCCTATGACTCGGAACAGCAGTTAAGTTCCCGGCGTTCCGCACGGAGGAATACATGATCACCAGAAGAACATTTTTCAACTGTCTCGCAGGCAGCGCTATTGCACACGCTATCGGCGTAAGCGGACAGCAATCTTCAACGGAGCCACGCAAACCCGTCGACACTCTGCCGGGCGCGGAGAAGAATCGCAAGCTCAAAGTTGTGTTCGTGGGCGCGCACGTCGATGACTGGGTTTTCTGTGTCGGCACCCTCGCCCGTTATGCGCGCGAGGGCCATGACGTCTTATGTTTCTCTTTCACACCGGGTGACTCGCAGGCAATTGCCAACGCATATCACATGCCCCTCGATAAGCTCGCTGCGTTACGGTCGGAAGACGCGATGAGAGGAACCAAGCTCTTCGGCGCGCGGTTCAAAATCCTGGATCAGCACAACCAGAAGATGCGGGTCGATCCTGAAACATACATCGAGTTCGACAAGACTTTGGCCGCCGAAAGTCCCGATGTCGTCTTCGGTTTGTGGCCCCTCCAGTTTCATCCTGACCACCGGGCTGCGGGCAACCTCGCCTTCAACGCTTGGCTGCAAAGCGGAATGAAATTTGATTTTTATTTCTGCGAAACATTTCCCGGCGACGAGCAGACGCCGCAACAATTCGCCCCCAATCGCTGGGTAGATGTCGAATCGGTCTTCGATTTGAGCCGGGAAGCAATCATGGCCAACACTCTGGAGGGGAAGAGCTTGTGGGTCGATTATGAGATGTGCGAAAAATTTCGCGGTAGAGAATATGGATGCCAATACGCTGAAGCATTCGTCCGCATCGTCACCGTCGGCTCTGACAAGGCGCCGGAAAACCCTGTTCCGGGGCTATGGTATTCCGGGTTGAACCTCGCCCACGACGAGTAACCGCCGCTCGCGATCTGGCAGGCTGCTGAAAAAACTGTGACTCCCTAAGGTAGCCTGTGTTACCCCTCTTTTCCGTTTCTTCATTCCATCTTTATAGCTTCCCCTTTAGCATTCAACTAAATCATGCAGCTTCCCCCCGGCCTCAAAGAGAAATCGGAGACGGGCGAGTCTAACGTCCGTCTCCGCTGACGATCCGCCACAAGCAGCCATAAGAAAACTCAATTTCCAGGAGAACGATCATGGCAGATCAAAACGCACCGCAGATGAAGTCCACCCTCGGCCTTACCGGGCTTACCAGCAACGCAATGGCCCTCATCGCTCCTGGAGCTTTCCTGTGGCTCACCTTCATCATCCAGGCCGGCACCGGCAGCACCGCTCCCACCATGTGGCTGGGAATCGTTGCCGCTCTGCTTCTCTGCCTGGCCACCGCCGTAGCCTACGCCGAAATCTCCAAACTCTATCCGGGAACCGGCTCCAGCTACTACTACGCCGAGCAGGCCCTGCTCTCCAAAGACAAAGCCTTCAAATATGCCCGCCTCGCCAAGTTCATCGTTGGCTGGGGCTCGCACCTTTATTACTGGGTCTATCCCGGCGTAATGGTCGCCACCACCGGCATCTTCGTCGGCTATGTGGTCGGCTTCCTCTATCCAAACATCATGAGTGGTTCCAACCCCGGACCGGTCTTTATGGCCCTCGTCGCGGTTGTTTTCTCTTTCTTCGTCGCATGGATCGCCCAAAAAGGCATCGGCGCATCCACCGCCGTCAACCTGGCCATCAACGTCATTCAGATTTCCGCGCTCATTCTCTTCAGCTTCCTCGCTCTCGGCTATCGCCTCAACCACCCCACTGGAACCACCGGCCCCACCGCCTTCCAATACGATCCTCAATCGCTCTCGACTTACACCTACCAGTTCAAAACCGACCCCAAGGACGGCTCCACGGTCCGCGACTCCACTGGCGCGCCCATGCCCTTGCTCGATTCAGCCGGCAAGCCCGTTCCCTACGTTGTCAGCTACCCCGATAAAGACGCGAGCGGTAACTTCCTCACCCACCAGAACGCCGCCTCTGTCATCTTGCCCCACAAATTCAGTTTCATCTTCATTCAGGCCACGGTCGCCATCCTCATCCTGGTCGGCTTTGAATCCGTAACCTCGATGGGAGGCGAAGCTAAAAATCCCACCAAACACATTCCCATCGCAGTCATCGCATCGCTCCTCATCCAGGGCGTGCTCTGTTATCTCTTCGAATATTTCGCCGCCAACTACTTCCTCAACTCCGGCTATACCATGCAGAGCGCCGTCAGTTCTGCCGCCCCGATCGGTGACATGATGATCATCGTCGGTGACTGGCTGCTCGGCCCCGGCCACGGCAAATACTTTATGCTCGCTGAAGCCGTCACCGTCTTCCTGGCCCTCATCGGAACCACACTGGCCTGCATGAACACCGGCGCTCGTGTCACCTACGCCATGGGCAAAGACGACGAGGCCCCCGAGCACTTCGGCATGCTGAGCGCCAAATCCCTCACCCCTCGCCGCGCTATCTGGACCCTTGCCGTCATCTCCGCCATCATCGGCGTTGTCGCCGTCACGCTGGTCTTTGCCGATGCCGGCGCGCCCACTGACGCAACCATCGCTTCACTCCCCCACGGCGTCCTCTCCAGCTTCGGCTATACCACCCACGATCAGCTGGCGGCACTCCCCAATTCCCTCCTCACCATCACTCTAACCTCCAACTTCGGCACATTCATTCTTTACGCCCTCAGTTGTTTCCTCTGCATCGTGGCCTTCCACAAGCACCCCGACTACAACCCCATCCTCCACCTATTCATTCCCGCCTTCGGCTTGCTCGCCAACCTGGTCTGCATGGCCTTCTACCTCATCAGCCCTGTCTTCGGCCTGGGCACGTTCAAAGAACCTTTGCTGGCGCTCGGCATCTCCGCCGTCTGGGGCATCTACGGAGCGGTCTACTTCCTTCGATCCTCTAAAGCCAAAGGCAAAGCGATCCTGCTCGAATCACGCTGAACTCCTAAACCGGAACACAACTGTTGCATAATCTCTGCAAGAGCATCTACCCGCCTCAAACGGAAGATGCGTGAGGCTGCGGCGCAAATGTTGGATCTTCAGTTCGGCCAGGCAAGCGACTTCGGAAAAGTTCGTACCAACAATGAAGACGCGATGGGTTCCTTTATCCCCGCCTCGCGCCACCAGGGTCGCACCCACGGCTATCTCTTCGCCGTTGCCGACGGCGTAGGCGGCATGGACCTCGGCGAAGTCGCCTCGGCCACCGCCATTTCCATCCTCACCGAAGAATTCCCCAAAACCCAGGCCGGCTCCATGCTCATCAGCCTTTTGCCCCGCCTCATCCAGCAAGCCAACATCGCCGTGCACAACCTCAGACTCAACGAAAAATACCGCGGGAAGCAAATGGCCACCACCCTCGTTGCCTGCGCTCTCCGACACGATCAGGCTATCGTCTCCCACGTAGGCGACTCCCGCTGCTACCTGGTTCGCGGCGGAGTAGCCCGGCAGGTAACCGAGGACCACACCTGGGTCAACGAGCAGCGCAAAATGGGCCTCATTTCCGCAGCCGAAGTGGCCGAGTCCGAATCCCGCCACATGCTCATCCGCTCTCTCGGCCCGCAGATGTTCGTCTCCCCCGACACCACCGCCCTCACCCTCCTCGCAAATGACGTCTTGGTTCTTTCCACCGACGGCCTGCACGACGAAATGAGCGAAGAAACAATCGCCGCCATCACCTCCCAGAAAAAAAACATCGACGAGATCGCCCGCGAACTGGTAACCCGTGCCGTAGAGGATGACGGCAACGACAACACCACCGCCCAGGTCATCCGCATCCGCTCCGTCGAGCAGGTAGGCATGTACCGCGGCCGCACCTACCGATTACCCTCCTGAGGACTCTTATGGATTCCTTACCTCACCCTCCCCAATACCCGATAAAGTGAACGAAGACGCCTGAGTGGAGAAGGCTCCCCCAATGGGATTTCACGACGCCCTCGAAACCGGTTCCCAACTCGATTCCTACCGCATCGACGCCTCCGTTGCCCGCAGCGGAATGGCCACAATCTATCGCGCCACCGACCTGCGCGACAACCGAGTCGTCGCCCTCAAAATCCCCCACCCCGATCTCGAATCCGACCCCATCCTCTTCGACCGTTTCCAGCGCGAAGCCGGCATCGGCGAGCGCCTCAACCACCCCAAAGTGATGCGAGTCTTCGGCGGGGAAGATCGTTCCCGCGTTTATATGGTAATGGAGTGGTGCGACGGCCGTCTCCTCCGCCAGATCCTTCAGGAAGGCAGAATCACTCCGGACCGCGCCATCAGCATCGCCATCGGCGTTCTCGACGCCCTCGACTACATTCATGCCAACGGGGTAGTCCACCGCGACCTTAAACCGGAAAACATCATGGTCGACGCTGACGACAACATCAAGCTCATCGACTTTGGCATCGCCGGCGATACCGCCGCCCGCCGTCTCACCTACGCCAAATTCACCGCAGCCCTCGGCACCCCCGACTACATCTCCCCCGAGCAGGTCCAGGGGAAGCGTGGTGACGGCCGCTCCGACATCTATTCGATGGGCGTAATCCTCTATGAAATGCTCACCGGCAAACTCCCTTTCACCGGCCCCTCGCCGCTCGCCGCCATGAACGAGCGCCTCTTGAACTATCCCATCCCGCCCCGCGTAGCCGACCTATCCGTCTCCCCGCAGTTGCAGGAGATTCTCTACCGCGCCCTGGAACGCGACCCCAGAAACCGTTATTCCAAAGCGCATGAATTCGCCTGGGACCTTGCCCACATCGATCAGGTCGGCATAGAAGACCGCAAGGAGTTGCGCGACTGGCAAAAACGCAAATCCCAACTTTCCCGCAAAATTTTCTATTACGGAGCCCTCGCCCTGATCCCGGTAGCAATCCTGCTGCTAATGATCCTGGTAGCCCATCACCACTAGAGCATTTCGCCTATAGGCGCAGCGTGATTCTCTGCTGGCGTGATTACCGTTCCTGGCAAGAATAGGTAGCGCCGGCCTCCTGGACGGCTGTAGCGTCGACCTCCCGGTCCGCGCTCGCATTACGACTTCAGGAGCCCTGCTCTAAGAAGATGCGAGCGTAAAGCCCATATCATTTAAAAAACGATAGCAACCGACTCAATGCCCCGCACTCATCTTGGCCCGCATCCGCTTCTCCGCATCCGCACTCCAGTACTTGCAGTCCAGCCGGAAAAACACCGACGAATATGGCACCGTGATCCTGGTCTTCAGCACCAGCACATGAAACAGCTTGCTCGTCTCATCAATACTCGCCAGCACCTTTTCGTGCGGCATCGACTCGATCGAGTACCCATGCAAAAGATCCCCGATCTCCGCCCGGTAAGCAGAAGCCCCCGGTGCATCCGCATCCGGCACAAACGGCAACTCCGCATCCATATAGATCAGCGGCCGCACATGAATTGATCCATTGATAGCGTCCAGAACATACCGGACCACTTCCAGTTGATCCGCATTCGTCTCTATCGTCTCCACACCCGGTGAAGATTGCAGCGGATAAGCCGAATCGACGACAAGAATCCAATTCCGATGGCCGAGCAAAGGCAGGTTTTCTTGAACCTTTGCCTTCCAGTTTGCAGGTGTAGTGGCGTACATCGTTGAAGCTCCGATCAAAAAACAGAGTAAAAAAACAAACTTGCGCATCTGATAACTGCCTTCCTGCCGCAAAAAAGGAGTGAGAACCAAATCGCGGCAAACGTCCCCGCCAGCATCAGCCGTTCAAATTCAAGCGCTGCAGAGAACGGGAACAGTATACCGCCCCCACGAAGCAACCTGCGCTCCCTCCTGCCATGAGGATAAGATCAAACGCAAGGAAATCTCCAGTGCGTTCGCAAAAACAAAAATACGGCCTTAATCCGCGAGTGCCTAGGTCTGGATTTTTAGACCTGGGAGACCAAGAAAGTTGAGGACAAAACCGCGGCATCAGCCCCAGCGCAATTCCAACCGATCAAGGAGTCTGTCGATGAGAGTCAATCCATTCCACATCATCCTTCTCACAGTCATGTTGAGCGCCACCTCCACCGCCCAAACCCGCACCTCAACACTGACGCTCGATTTCGCCAAAAATCTTGGCCCAGTGCAGATGGATCACATCTCTCTCGGTCAGGGTGGCCTCTCGCCGGACCCCATGTGGGATAACCGCATCGCTGAGGTTCGCGCCCTCCATCCCCATCTCATCCGTCTCTTTGTGCAGGAGTACTTCGATCTCCTGCCCGCAAACGGCCGCTATCACTTTGCCACCCTCGACCGATCCGTCGATCAAATCGTTCGCGCCGGCGCAGTTCCATTGATGACCATCGCCATCAAGCCCAAAACACTCTACCCCAAAGTCGATCAGGACGTAGTCGATCCCGCAGACTACACAAAATGGGAGCAACTGATCTTTCAATTGGTGAGTCATTACAAACGAAAGGGCCTCACCGGCCTGTATTGGGAGGTGGGCAACGAGGTTGATATTGGCGAGTCGGGAGGATCCCCCTATCGATTCACTCCGGAGAACTATGCGCGTTACTACCGGCATACTGTAGCCGCAATTCTGCGCGCCGATCCAACTGCGCATGTAGGCGGCCCGGCCCTAGCCTATTGGAAATCCCCAATTCTTCCAGCATTGCTCGCCTTCTGCGAAAGAGAAAAAGTTCCCCTAAGCTTCGTCTCATGGCACATCTACTCGAGCGACCCAAAGGAGATTCAGCAAACAATCGAAGGAGTAAAGGCCCTCCTGGCACAGCACCCCTCTCTGCATCCTGAAACCATACTCGATGAGTGGAATATGGCGTTGACCGTTCCGCCCACCGACGTTCGCATCCAGCCCGCCTTCATCGCGGAGACCGCCTGGCGCATGAAGGCCTCCGGCCTCACATACTCGTGCTACTACCACATTCGCGACTATCACCTTGACCGCGATCAAGTCGCTCCATTCTTTTCCTCTGGTGGAGCTGCCTTTTTTGCCAGTTGGTGGAATAGAATGCCGCAATACTCCGGCCTCTTCGACTATCAGGATATTATGCGCCCGTCCTATTTCACTTTTGAGTTATTAGCCAGAGTAACCGGAGAGCGATTAGAAGCCAATTCGAGCGATGATACCGTCCACGCATTCCTTTCTTTTGATAACTCATACAAGACTTACAATCTTATGTTCTGGAACTTTTCAAATATGCCGATAACAGTAAGCCTGGACGCGCGCGACCTCACGCAAATTCTGGTAGCTAAGCGAAGGATGCTGGACGCTGAATCCCCCTCCGAAGACGAAAATGCGCGCCTCCGCCCGCTTCCCGACCTCAAAGTCATTCCGGGAGCCCCTCCGATCGAGTTACTCATGGGCCCATACGCAATTCAATCCTGGGCCATGGAGCCGCCCGATTGGCAGCTTCAGTTAGTGGGACGCTAGCTTTGTCATGATAAGTCCATAACTCCGCCATGATGATTTAGCTATCGCTTCACCCATATGTACATTCCTCTATGCATTTGTTTTTCGTCCGGCGAACGGCTTGACGGTCGTTTAACGCAAATATATACTTAATTAAGTTTTATCTTCACCTTATTCGCGGAGATACACCTCCGCCACGATCAAGTTACCCCTTCCGGGATGGAGTTTGCATGTTAATCGGTCAGGAAATGCCAACTGCGCCGCAGTACACTTACGAAGAAATCTCCCGCCAGCCAATTCTCTGGCCCACTACGCTCAGCAATGTTCGTTCCGCATCGGAGCGCCTGCAGCTGCCGGCCAAGCTGAAGAATGCGCGCGTCCTGCTAACCGGCGCTGGAACCTCCGCCTACGCGGCTAGTGCCGTCGCGTCGGCGTGGCCCCGTGCGATTGCCGTTCCCACCACCGACCTGCTCATCGATGCGGAGCGTTACCTGCTCGATGTGGATGCGGTCGTCTCCCTTGCCCGTTCCGGCGACAGCCCTGAAAGCGCCGCCGTGGTCGAGCGTGTGCGCGCCGTTCGTCCCAAAATTCTGCAGTTGGCAATCGTCTGCAATAAAGATAGCGCCTTGTCCCGCTCAAGTGTTGACGGACTCATTCCTCTCGATCCGCGCACCAACGACAAAAGTCTGGTAATGACAAGCTCATTTTCCAACCTCGTTCTCGGCGGAATGATTCTTGCCCAGCCTGATGCAGTAGCGTCCACAGTGAATGACCTCAGCAAGCACGCAGCCACTTTGTTTCCCGAGATCGATAAGGCATGCAAGCGCGCCGTTGCCAGCATCCACGACCGCATTGTCGTTTTATCTTCCTCACCCCTGCTAGGCTGGGCGCGCGAAGCCGGACTCAAATCGCTCGAAATGACGGCCGGCCGCTTTCCTCTGGTCGCTGAAACCTATCTTGGCCTTCGCCACGGCCCCATGTCGTTCGTCAAATCCAACACGTTTGTCCTCTGCCTCCTGTCCAGCGATCCAATCCGCCGCCAATACGAAGCCGATCTTCTCCGCGAGCTTCGCGCAAAAAAAATCGGCCACCTGGTCGGCATAGCCGATCGAGCCGATGCGCAAGACCTTTTCGAAGAAGTGATTCCCGCCGTGGCTCCTCACATCGACGATGCCCTGCGCACCCCATATGAGATTCTCGGACCACAGTTACTCGGTTATCACCTCAGCCTGGGCATCGGATTGAATCCAGACAGCCCCAGCCCAGACGGCGTCATCAACCGTGTGGTTCAGGGCGTCATCATTCATCGCGTGTGAACGCGCGTACTCAATCGCCTCAAGCCAAAGCCGATGATCAATCTTTCGCAAGCTGTTGATCAATTTGTGGACGGGTAGGAATCGAACCTGCAACCCGTCGGTTAAGAGAGCGTTGAACAACGCATTTCCCGCGACTCAGGTGGAATAGTAAAAAACGCTTCACAGCCCATCTAAGTACGGAGTAGATCGTTCGCAACTATGCAAAGCTGACAAATCCCATCTAGCTACAGGTCAATGCGAAGCCAAGAGAATGATTGTGGCCTCCAAGCAGTTTTTCCTCCCCCGAACTGCGCTGGTAAACATGTGTTTTTCACTTAAGGTGTTGACCTGTGCAACCTGCGTAATTCGGTCGGCGTTACAGCTACAAGGGAGGCCGTAAGCGATTTACCCAACAGCGGTCAGACAGCCTATGCGCGGCTCTACTCGCTGATCAACGGAGCCTGGCAGCTTGCCGACTACACCTATAGCGTTCTAAACATAGAGTAATAAGGTAGCTGAAATAGATGAGAGATACTCAGAAGCAGCAAAAATCGCACCGTTCACCCCTGGATCCCATGCCCGAAATGAACGGTGCGATTCATGCTTTTACCAGATAAGATGCAACTTCTTCAGTCCTTGGCTAAGAGGCTGTAGTTGGCGTATTGCCATGCTTCATTTATCAGCAAATAGAGCATAGCGTGGATCCATTCGCCGTTGCTTTGCAATCCGTGTACGGTCACGCTGGTGGCAGTACACGGACCAAGTTCTAAAGGTTGCTCGGGCCTACGTGACCGTGAGGGTTACTGTGCCCGAACTCGTCACTTGGTGAGTCTGAGTCAGAGAACCTCCTCCCCCGCAACCGGTACAAACAACCGCTGCCCCAACCAGCAGAATCAATCCCAGGAAGGCATTCGCCCAGACGCCTCGCGCCGCCAATTTTCTCCTCAAAAGCACCAGCGGAAGAAGAAGAATGGGCAGGAAAATGAAGCCGGAAGCAGCACCGGGTTCAGTTAAGGTAAAGACCGCTGTAATCTGGTAGGTTCCCGCCGGTGTGGTCGCCGATGTTGCGATGTTCAGCGTACTGGGGGATGATTGGTAGCTGCAAGTTGCTCCAGCCGGAAGATTCAGACATTGCACGGAGACAATCGTAGTACCGGAAGGCGGGGCCACCGCGTAGCCAGCCGTCGAGCCAGGAGCCACGGTATATGTCCCTGTGGTGATTTGTGCGGTTCCGGATGCGGCAGAATCCACTTCGAACTGGAATGCGTTGGAAGTTCCTCCGCCCGGCGCAGGAGATTGCACCGTCACGCCGGTGATTCCCGCGGAGGCTATGTTCGCCGCCGTGACCTGAGCTGTAAGTTCTGTCGCGCTAACGTAGGTTGTGGCGAGAGCAGAAGAGCCCCAGTACACGGTCGAGCTTGGAATATATGCCGATCCGTTAACAGTCACCGAGAAAGCTGCACCGCCTGCAGACGCAATCGCCGGCGAAAGGTTGCTGACAACCGGCGCCGGATTGTTGATGGTGTAAGCGGCGCTCGACACGGTACTGCTGTTTGCGCCGTTGTCCGCAGACAGTGCCTGGATCAACATGGATGCGGGTACTGGAATCGGGCTGGAGTAGATCATTGAGTTGGTTGTGGGTGCGCTTCCATCGGTTGTGTAATAGACCGTTGCGCCCACGGTTGCATCGCTGATGGTGACCGACTGCGATGTAAGATAGGTGCCTGCTGCGGGACTGAATGTTGGAGTATCAACCGTTCCGCCGATGGCCGCGCCGGTAAACGAGATCATCTGTTGCGAGTTCAAAGCGTTCAGATTGTTATCGGTCAGAGTGGCCGCTTCGTTCAGTATGCCTGCGTTGATTGGATCGAAGAGATAGGCAACACTGCAAGAGGCGCCCGTAGTCAGGGTTTGCGGGTTACTCGCTGTTACGGTGCACGTGCCGGTAGATTGCAACGGGTAGTCCGGCGGCGAACTCAAGCCGCTCAGCGTCAGCGACTGGTTGCCGATGTTGGCCAATGTGAGCCACTGCGGTGCGCTGTTCGTTCCCTCGTTGGTATACGGGAAATTCAGGGGCGCAGCGAGAGTACTTACCTTCTCAATCATGTTGTCGCCGTTGCCAATATTCTGGCCATCGGCGATGTAGATATTTCCCGCACCATCTACTTCAACGCCTTCGATGAGGCCTAGTGACGCGGTGAGAGAGGATTGGACGGCTGAGGTCGGAACAATGGCGCCGCCTCCGGCTACCACTGCCAGCTGCCCGGCCAGGTTGAGCTGCTCCACTTCGCTGTTGAGAATGTCAGCGATGTAGAGGTTACCCGCTCCATCAACCGCGAGTTCTCCTGGAGCGTTGAACGCAACGCTGAGGGCCGGTTGCGGAGTGGTGGACGGAGTGGATCCGCCACCGCCGGCAACGGTGACTATATTCCCGGCGGCATTCACCTGCTCGATCAAATTGATGTTCTGGTCGGAGATGTAGAGGTTGCCGGACGCATCGACCACCATGCCGGTGGGTCCATTCAAATAAACGCTGGTGGCTGGCTGCGGAGTCGTGAAGGGTCCGCCAGGACCGCCGCCGCCGGGGCCGCCGCTGCCTGCCACTACCACGATATTGCCGTCGGGAGTTACCTTCTCAACCAAATTGTTGAAGAAGTCGGAAATATAGAGGTTCCCAGCTGCGTCAGTGGTAAGACTGTTTACGGCCTGAATGGCCACGCTGAGAGCGGGCTGCGGGGTGGTGGTTGCCGTTAGGCTTGAGTTGGGGTTGCCTGCGACGATTACGATCTCCCCGGTAGCTGCAGAAATTTCCTCGACCACGCCCGGGTAGGGACTGTCATAAGTGCCTGCGTCGTTAACCGCGATATTCGCGTCCGCGACGAAAACATTGCCCGCCCCATCGACTGCAATGGCTATCGGACATGTGGCCGAGCCAAGCGCCGGAATAGGAGTCGTGCTCGGCAGTACCGCGCCGGCGGCGAAGGTATAGTTGCCAGCGATGGTCACAATCTGGTTGGTCAGGAAATTTACCTTGTACGCCAGGCAGTTGATATTGTCTGCGATATACATATTTCCCGACCCATCGATAGCCAGGGCGGAGAAATTGTTTGAGACGCTGAGGGCCGCGGTTGTGACCGATTGCGGAGTTGCGGTTACACCGTAGACGCCACCGCCGATGGCCATATTCAATGCGCCCGGCGATATGGCTACCTCAGGTCCAAGACCGATTCCAGTCAGACCAGCGGTTCCAACTACGTCGCCCGCGTTGTTGATGGTCAACATTCCCGAACGCATGCCGGGATATTGCGGACTGAAGCTGACGGGCACGGTGCAGACAGTGCCCGCTGGATTAACGCCTCCGCCCAGGCTGCAACCAGTGACTGTGCCAATTGTGAACTCCGCCACGCCGCTTTGCGACTTGGGTACGGAGATGCCGCTGATGGCGGTGGCCGATTGCAGGGTTAATAGAACATTCTGCGCGGATGAGGTCGATCCGACAGCTGTGGTGGGCAACGTGGCAAATGCACCGCCCGCTACGGCAGAGGAGTAAGAGAACAGATCAGCCGACGTGGGACCGCTGCTATAGGGAGGGGTGGTTACGGTAATGTCTACCGTGCCGCCGCCAGCCGGTGAAGTGGCTGTGATCTGGGTTGCGGAGTTGACTGTGAAGGTGGCCGGGTTACCGCCGAAATTCACCGCTGTCGCTCCGGTGAAGTCCGTTCCAGTGATGACTACCTGTGTTCCGCCCGCGGGTGGGCCCGTGACTGGACTGATGCCGGTTACTGTTACGGGCGAAAGGTAATCGAACTGGTCGGCGCCGGTGATGGCGCTGGTTCCATCCGCCGTAACGACCGTCACATCGACCACACCACCGCTCATCGACACGCCTGGGGGCACATTTGCCGCAATGTCTGTGGTCGAAAGGACGACAAAATCGGTGGCCGGCTTGGTGCCAAAATAAACCGTCACGCCACTGGTAAAGCCCGTCCCGTTGATGGTCACGCCATAACCACCCGCAATCAGGCCGTTGGGCGGAACAATCCCGCTCACCGTCGGCGGAGGCAAATAAGTGTATAAGTCGTTGGGATTGTATGAGCTGGTTCCCTGCGCGGTAGTCACGGTGACCTGGACGACGCCTACGCCAGGAGGCACTGTGCACGTAAGGGAGTTGGGCGAGCCGACTTGGACGTTGGTGCACGGCGAGTTGCCGAACATTACTGTCGCGCCTGCGGCGAAATACGTTCCCGCGATAGAGACGGTGTTTCCGCCCACTTCTAAGCCTTGGTTCGGGCTGAGTCCTGTCACGGTTACCGGTGAGGTAAAGGTAAACTGAGAATTGCTGTTGGACGCGCTCATGCCGCCCGGTCCGAAGACCTGGACCTCGACCGGACCGGTAAGCGGAACTAGCGCAGGCGTTACTGCTGTAATGCTGGCGTCGGAATTGACGTTGAAGCTGGCCGCTGGCACGCCGTTGAAGTCCACCGCGGTTGCGCCGGTGAATCCGGTTCCATTAATCCCCACTGAGGTCCCACCGGTATTGACGCCGGAGGAAGGAACCAAACTTGTGATGTTCGGAATTGTAGCCGGTGCAAAACCAAGCGCCTCCGCTAACTGGATGCGCGCTGATTCATACTTGTAGGGGTCGGGCGACCACAAGCCTTCGCAACCCTCGTAGTTAAGCGCAGCGCCTGAAGAACCTTGCCCGGTCGGTCCGTTGGGCAATCCATTGGGGAGGTTGCCAAAGATTGGAGAGTTGATGGGGTTGGGATCGGTGCAGTTGCCGCTGTAGGCAGTCCCTACCGGCGTGACGCCATACTCGTACCAGGCCCCATCAATGTTTTCCCAGTCGTAGGTCTCCCAGTCCGCTAATCCTTCGGCGGCTACAGATGCGACAACCGCATTGGCTGCCGCCCTGCCAGCCTGTTTTCCATACAGGTACAGGTATTCATAATCTTCGTATCCACGGCGCCATTGCTCCAATTCCCTGGTCGCTATCGGACCGCTGATACCGTTACATACGCCGTAGTTATTCGCCGTGCAGTTCGTATTGACTGCCGGGTTGGCGGTCAGAACGGCCGCGCCCACGGAGTTGGCCGTGTAATAGCAGCCCAATTCGTTTCCAGGGAAGAGAACGGTGTCGCCCTGGTCACCACCGTTCTGGACAAACGGGGACAGCCAGTCGCACGAACTGGGCGATGGGGTTCCGTTGCCTCCGCCCCACCAGTCGCCAATCCATGACCATATTCCGCCCGGGGCCGGCGTAGCCGGATTGGGATCGCCGACACTGGGAACCGTCACATCCTGCCCGTACTTGTAAGCAGCCCAGTAAGTCATACGCCGGTACATGCCGCCAGAACCGCCGCCGCCGTTGTTATAGGTCCATCTTTCGATGGGCGCGGGGGCTGTCGAGAGCGCGGGAACACCCGCAGAAAGGTCCAAAGTGTACTGATATCCGGTGCCCGCGACGATCGCTGGGTCGACGCCATACGACAAGGCTGGCCCCGGTTGGCCGGTCATAAAGATTGATGGGTTGGGAGACCAGGTGGTCACCCAGGAGTTAATGTAACCCGGTGTCGCAAGCGAAGTGCCGGGATAGGAAAGATTGAGGTGATCCGCGCACACGGAGGGGAGGTAATCCGGACTGTCGCCATCCTCCATGCAGGCCGGTTCGTCGGTCGTAAGTTGGCGTATCGGCGCTGTCGATGCGTCCCACGTTGGGGACAACGAGCTATTGGACGCGTTGATGGCCTGCATCACCTGCGACATGATCTGATATACCAAGGGCTGATCGGGCAATTGATAGCTGTGACCGTAGGGATCGTTGTACTCTTCGTCAAAGGTATAGCTCATCAAGTCGGGAATGACCCAGCCCTTGGTGGTGTGGTTAGAGGAAAAATGCTGGGAGATCTGGGTCGCAAAGTTCTGCGTCAGTGCAACCAGCCCCGCGGGCATTAATGCACCCTGGTTTACGTCGTTATACATGTTCCAGTTGGGGTATCCATAAACCCATGCGCCGGCGCCGCCATTCGCCATCGGCCCATCGAAGACCCGCATGGCAGTGCCGTCCGAAAACAACGCGCCGGGCGTTAGGGCCGGACCGGCGTACAAATCATAATTAGTCCAGTCGATCGAGCTTGTTGTACCGTCCGTCGTAAGGCTGGTCGGATTCGTTGACGGGTAGGCCCCATTAATCGTGACATTGAGGGGGTCGTATTGGGCGTCGATATCGTAGTTGTGGGCCATGACCTGGTATTTCTGAAAGAGCGGAATATCCGATCCGGTTATGCCCTCGCCCCCAGCCACACTGTAAAGAGGCAGCCACACTTTCAGCATGTCGGCATAGCTAGGGTTGACCGAGCCGGCGTCAAAGCCCGGCAGGTTGCCGTTCCACACCGTTAAATTCACGGGAATCGTTGTGGCGGAGATGCCAGTGCCGCTCACCGTGAGGGTGCCGCTATAGGCTCCCGCAGTTTCGTTGGCGGGAATGGAGATATTCACCCACACTCCCTGGGTCGTCCCCTGTTGCACATTGAAGGGGGTGGCAACAGCAGGATTCCCCGCGTCGTAAGGATCGTAAAACGGAATCAGAGGATCAGGTATGCTCCCTGCGGCCTGAACGCAACCAAGAGTGATAACGCCAGTACAACTGTAGGGAACATAACCCTCCAGATAACGGGTCACTTCGGAGGTTCCGCTCTCGTCCGAGGTCAGAGTCGCTCCAGGACCGGTCAGAGCGGTGATCGTCACCGAGACATCACTCAGCGTAGTAGCCGCGGGCGCGGTGATAAAGAGCTGGAAAGAAACTGTCTCGCGCCCTGCACCGGCTATGGAAATCACTGGCGGACCCGAGGAAGGGCAGGACCAGTTGGTGTTCAACTGCGTAACCGCCTGCGGATGCTGCGAATATCCCCAGGGGCTGTAGGTGCCATCTAACAGCATTATGGGAATCGTGGGCTGATTCGTCGTCGGGTTATTATTTAACATCACTACGTCGCTGACAGTGGCGGCCCAAATGTTAGGTGTTGAGGCGGTCCAATTCTGGGATGCGCAGGCTTGGCCTGACGCCGGAATACTGCTCACAATCAGCAGCGATAGCACGGCCAATGTCACGAACAACGAAAATCCAACCTTCGAAATCAGCTTCCTGTTCCGGTTCATCGTTTTCCCTCTCATTGATTAACAACAGTTCCTATCGCCCGAGACTTGAAAAAACAGACCTCGGAGTAATGCCCGCGATGTGGGCCCCTAGCCGCACAGCAGATGTCATTTCTGAAGATCGGACGAATCTTAGCTTGCGCAATTAGAAATTGTCAAGAAAAAGATTGAGAAAAATATCTCACAATCTTTTCTCTTTTGGTCGGAACATAGAGGAAGTTGCTCAAATAATCGGCCGAGTCGAAAAAATGAGATGTTAAGCCTTTATTTATCATAAACTTTCAGTGACAACAAGATGGGTTGCAGTTTCTTGAGATAAGAATCGGCCTCGTACTAAGCTGCAATTTTCTCCATTTCCCGCGAGTTTGACAGCTTTGCAAGGCTCATGATTTTAGGAACTCACACGGATTCTGAGGACTTTTATCCTTTCGAAGAGATTCTGAGAAAATTTACACACACAATTTTCCACGGACCTGGATCCACCGGCTATTGGTACAGACATCCATGGAAGTACGTGTCAAGCAAAAAGCACATGATTTCCGGGCGCGCTCAGGAGAGCGCGCTTGCCCCCGCCGCGTACATGGAGCTTGCTTGAGGCGAGCCAACTTCTGAAGAGTTTTGTGTGGATTCGGAAAGGTGCAACCGCTTCTTGTTATTGATTCTGTGGTGGACGCGGTAGGAATCGAACCTACAACCTGTCGGTTAAGAGCCGAATGCTCTGCCAGTTGAGCTACGCGTCCATGGAATCGATATAAAGCCGTGGAGCGGGAGGCATTCCGCACGGCCCGGGCAGGCAGAAGTCACTGCTGACCCTTGAAAAATATAGCACAGTACAGCATCAGCCGCCAAAGACGCGCCTCACCCCATATCGCCTCTTCCGCTCGCAGACTGAACTCAATTGATCGGGAATCTTGCCCTAGAACGTAAACGCCAGCCCGCCGGTGATGCCGCGCTGGTCCTGCGCAAACAACAACAAAGACCCGTCGCTCAGAAGATAGGGCCTGTAGCCCTGCGCGAGCAGATTCCGCAAGTCGATCAGCGCCTGCAATCCGCCCGTTCCATCGCTGCGCGAGTGCAACCGCTGCCGCAGTCGAATGCTGAAGTAAGGCTGCATGGCATTCAAAGCGAAAGGCGCAACGCTGGTAAATGTAGATTCCGGTTGCCAGCGATAGCTTGCCTGCCAGCGCGTTCCGCTCCCGTCTAGCGTGCCGGACAAACTAATGGAGTAGCTCTGCACGTAGCTCGGATGTGCTGAAGCCAGCAGTTGCGCCAGTCCCACCGGCGCCGAGTTCTCTCCCATCGTCAGTGCATTGCCGTTGGCGTAGCTGAAGCGTACCTGGTTCCCGCCCGGGAGCCGATGATCCAAACTCGCCAGCATCCCCGCACTGGTAAAGTTCGGCCCTGCTGCATGCATCAGCCCGCTGGTCGGGTCGAAGAGCAATGCAGCCGGTCCTGAACTCCCCCCCGCATAGTGCCCCATAGCCTGCATCACCGGGTTGTCGATGTTTTCGCCATAAACCAGCACCGCCATACCCGAAGTCTCTGTGCGCCGTTCCCACCCGAACTCCTGGTGCATACCGTGCTCAATGGCCAATTCGCCGTCGCGCAGTGAAAGTTGCGGCATCCAGTTCCGCGCTGCACCCCCGTCGGCTTGATCCGGCCCCGGCAGCATGCTCGCCATCCGGTAGCGAAACGTTGAATTTCCATCGTGCCAGCCCACACTTGCTGATGGCAGCGCTGCCACCACAGTGTTGGGTGAATTCTCCGCAAAGCGAGCCAGCATCTGCGTCGAGCCTACCTCCGCATCAATTTCGTCTCCCAGGTTCAGCGTCTCCCAGGTGCGAATTGCTGCCTCATCCAATCCCTCGCCGTTCGCCGCTCCGTCGCCACCTTCCGAATCAATCTCCGGGTGAATCGCTACCGCAGCCACCGATTGCACTGACCCTGCAAATCCCAGGTCCTGCTTGAACCCCAGCATCGATTCCATGCCGGCATCTGTATTCGGCGCAAAATCCACTCGCGCCAGCAGCTCGCGGCTATTGGTCGGCGTATCTTCCACCATCGCCGTAAACCGCTCCCCGCTTTCGCCAAAGGTCCCCTCCTGGCCGGTGGCCATCAGCCGCGCCTTCAGTTTTGGCGCCGCCCCTGAACCGTCTGAGACCACCACCAGCGGCCCGTCCTCAAGCCAGCGCAGCAACGGTCGGTTCGCGGTCGAGCGCAGCGTCCAAGCCCAGTCTTCCTTCTGGTCTCCGTTGCCGCGCGGTTCTGACGGCAGCCACTGCATCACTTCGTATAGGCTGTTCAAAGTCAGATTCACAACCGTGCTCGCCCGCACCCGAACGTTTTCCCGCAGCGTCGGCAGAAACGACGTACCAATGGCTTTCAGTGAATAGTGGCCGGGAAATACTGATGGAATGGTAAATTGGCCTTTGTCGTTGGTATAGACGGTGGTAATGATGCTCAGATCGGGACGCAGCAGTTGAACCACCGCTCCCATTTGCGGCACTCCAGCCGAATCGCGCACACATCCGGAAACCGATCCAGGAGAAGCTCCGAGGGCCGGAACGCTTCCCAAAGCAATCAGCGTTGCTATAGCAACGAGATGGAAACTGCGCATTATCACATTAAGTGAATCAGCGGCGTTCCTGGCAAAAATCTAACAAATAAAAATCGCACCGCTCTCCGAATCTACTGCTCCGATGAGCCTGATGTGCATCTTCGTACTATTCCACAACAAAAGGCGCCGACTGCGCAATCTCCTGTTTTGAGATTGTGTCGTCCACTTTGATTGTAACCTTGTACTTTCCAGGCGACAGGCCGGCCATCGGTAGTGACTTCTCCACCGTTAACTGGTCGCTGTGCGCCCCCAGGTCCTTTGATTCCAGCTCCTTTTCAAATACCACCGTATTGTTCGTGGTATCGGTGATCTGGTAGGTCACCTTGGCCTCATTGCTCTTGGTGGCCTCATTAATGCTCAAATTATAGACCTGCATCCAAAAGTTCAGCTCCTGGCTCCGCTTGAAGCTGATCGGAGTAGCCGGGTTGGGACTCACCCGCGGGCAAATATGCGTGTTGCCGATCACGCACGTCCCGGCCCCGATATCGTGCGATGAGACTGAGTACATCTGGTCGGCCAGGATCAGCGTCGACGTGCCCAGTTTCTCGTCGTGGTAAGTCGGCACTTCAATCCCGCGCCCGTAGATCCCTATATGTTCGGGATTGTTCACGTCTTTGATCACAATATCCAAGCGGTAAAGTCCCGGCAGCAGCGGAATGGACTTCCAGTAAAGCGACTTCTTGTCCAGCGTCTTCTCCAGCAGTTCCGCCGGCTCGTCCACCTCCACCGTATCCTCAAAGCTCTGCACCGTCTTGTGGGTCAGCGTCGTTACTTTGCCCAGAATATTCACCACGCCCTTTGAAACTCCGTCCTTGGTCACGAAGGTGATATCGCGGTTCTTGATGTTCAGCGTAATCGGCACCAGGTCCGTATTTTCCGTCACCTTCACAAAGTCGTAGCGCACATCAAAGGGGAATACAGGCCCGGTCAGCAGCTTGTGCTCGGAGATGAACGCGTCAAGATCGGTGAATTTGATGGGCGGAGGAGCGAAGATCTTCCGCTCCAGCTCGATGCGGTCAAACTCCTTGTTCTGCTGCGTGCCCGAGAGCATACCCGGACCCAGGTTTTCCAGTCCGCCTTTGAAGCGGTCCGCCTGTTTGGCCTTGCCCATCTGTTCAAAGGTGGTCATGCCGGCGCCGGGAGTACGCAGCAGCGCGTCCTTCTCGCTTCTGTCGATGGTGAAGTGGTAGTCACCGCACTGGCAGGTATCCACAAACTCCAGGTCAACGTTTTCGCCGATCCCTTCAATGTACCGGTAGTGCCATTGTTCGAATGGAAACGTGCTGGTACTCCCGCCGCCTTCTTCCACCGGCCGTTCGTAGTTGCCCCCGGAAGGGTGCGCTTCAATCGAGTCCGGCGGACCAAAAGAAATATAGATATGTCCGCGATCGGTCTTCCACCCCGGCTTGCCGGCGGCAAAGTGCTCGTTGGCATATGCAATGCGACGGTAGTGCTCTTCGCGAAATTCGTTCTCCGGCGAGTCCGGATTCGGATTGCGCCGCAGCCAGAACTGCTCGATGAAGGCATCCCGCTCTTCATCGTTGCTCAGCTGCTTGAAGGCTTTGCGCTCTTCGTCGGAGATGATCCAGGCCACATCCTGATCCAGCCAGGTCTTGTAAGCGCCCTTCAATTCGTGCTTGAGGGCACTCTGGGCGGCAAACTTCTCCTTGTCGGAGCGCTCCCGCTTCAAGGGGTCCACTTCCTGCACAGCACCCTGTTTCTGACCGCCTGCCTGAGCCTGCCCCGGTTGCTGCACCGCTGACGGCGAATTGTCCTGCTGCTGGCCCAGGAGACCGGCAGCGGGAGTGAAAACCAGTCCGCAACCGAGTGCGGTAAGAAGAAAAATACGGCCGTTAAGCATCATTGCCTTCAAAACTCCTGCAAACCCTTATTCTACGGGTCCCGGTAGCCCTGAGCAACTTTCCTATGAATTTATGGACAGTCGCCGAAAAGGCTCCCAAAGGGGACCCCATCCCAAGAGCCCGGTTGCCTCACCCTGGACACCCCGGGTGCCCCACCCTCGCCGCGTTTTTGTTTTTGCAGCTAGGGTGGGGAACTCCATCAATTGGACTCTGAATCACCCTCAAAGTCACCCAGCGGTAGCGCCGTCTTCCCGGCCAGCTGTAGCGTGGGCGTCCACGCGCACGCTCGCACCTCTTTCAAACCGACGCATCCCACCACCCGCTGAACCATCTTCATTACTTTTACACCGTGCTTTTTCCATCAAACAGGAACCTACCCGCCAACAATTGCGTAAACTGAAATAGGAGCCTTTCGGAGCACGACCCGCACATGAAGAAGATTCTTCTAATTATTTCCGCCATCGTAGTGGCCGCTGTACTGGTGAGCGTGTTCATCTACAGGCAGCAGGCCGCCTACACCAAGGTTCTGACGGCTAGAATCGAGCGCCAGGATTTGTCTTCCGTCGTCAGCGGCACCGGCCAGATCAAGCCCAGAACCTACACCAATCTTGGCGCCACATCCATGGGCCGTGTCACCCACCTCTTCGTCAAAGAGGGCGATCTCGTCAAAAAGGGCCAGACCGTGGCCACCATTGAAAACGTGCAGCAGGAAGCCAATGTCGTCAGCCAGCAGGCCGCCGTCTCCGCCGCAAAAACCGATATCGATGCCGACGTCGCCGCCGAAAGGACCGCCCAGGCTAACGTCGAGCGCGCAAGAGCCGATCTCGAGCAGAAAAAGCTCGACTGGGAGCGCGCCCAAAGCCTCTACTCTGCCGGCATCATGGCCAAACAGGACTTCGACGCCAAAAAAGCCGCCTACGACACCGATGTAGCCTCCCTGGCACAATCCGAGGCTGCGTTCAACCAGTCCAAGGCCCAGACCGATTCACTTCGCGGCCATCTGCGCATGCAGCAGGCCGCCCTCCGCGCCAATCAGAACGCTCTTGACCTCACCATGGCCGTTGCCCCCTTTGATGCCATCGTCACCAATCTCCCCGTCCGAGAAGGCGAAACAGTCGTCGAAGGCATCGAAGGCTATCAAGGCTCAACCCTCATGACCCTGGCCGATATGAGCGTCATCACCGCCGAAGTCAAGGTCGACGAAACCGACATCGTCAATATTCGCGTCGGCCAGCCCGCTGAGGTCAGCGTAGACGCCCTCCCCGGCAAAATCTTCAAAGGCCACGTGACCCTGGCAGGCGATCAGGCACTGCTCCGTTCCACCGGCGTTGCCACCTCCCAGTCCACCACCGGCACTGAAGAAGCCAAGGACTTCAAGGTAGTCATCACCCTCGATGAGCCTTCCACCGACCTTCGCCCCGGTCTTTCCACAACCGCCAAAATCACCACCGCCCGCAAAACCAGCGTCCTCACCCTCCCCATTCAAGCCCTGGTCATGCACAACCCTGACGACGACAAAATAAAAGGCAGTGTCCAGGCCGCATCCCACTCCTCCCCAGCCGCCAAAACCCCTCCCGTGCAGGGCGTCTATGTCGTAAACAGCGAAAAAGGTAAGCTCCGTACTAAATTTGTTCCCGTCACCACCGGCATCACAGGCGCCACGGACACTGAGGTGCTGACCGGCCTTACTGAGGGCCAGGAAGTCGTAACCGGTCCCTACAAAACCCTGCGCGCCATCAAAAACAACGCGCTGGTAAAGCGCGACACCGCCAAACCGGTAACAACGACCAACGGAACGTCGTAAGGAATTTCCGATTAAGTCGAAGCGTTCGAATAGCGCTCCTTTACAGGTTGCGGAAAAACTCAACCAAGGGGCTTTGTAACAAGGGCACGGCGGGGTACCCTCTGGGTCCCGGGCCGATAAGGTCAGCGGAATGAATCCGGCTTTAGCCCCTGCCAACCCACCCTTTGGAGACAAATTTCATTTCGTCAACTGACAGATACGACCGGACAGAATAAACTTAGCCAAAGGACAAGCATGGCTCTGGAAAGCATCGGCATCGAACCCCGCGCGCAATCGGCCCCCCGGTCGAAGGACGAAATCATCGTGGTAGAAGATCTCTGGCGGACCTACGACATGGGCTCCGAGCAGCAGGTCCACGCCCTGCGCGGCGTCTCCATGACCATCCGCCACAACGAATACGTGGCCATCATGGGGCCCTCCGGCTCGGGCAAATCCACCCTCATGAACCTCATCGGCTGCCTCGATACCCCCTCCAAAGGCCGCTACTGGCTCAACGGCCAACTCGTCAGCGAGCTCGACGACGACCAGCTCGCCCGCATCCGCAACAAGGAAATTGGTTTCGTCTTCCAGACCTTCAACCTGCTGGCCCGCGCCACTGCCCTCCACAATGTCGAACTGCCCCTCATCTACAATGGCACCCCCGCCGCCGAGCGCATCGAGCGCGCCAGGGAATCCCTCGCCGACGTAGGCCTCGCCTCCCGCATGAACCACAAGCCCAACGAACTCTCCGGAGGCCAGCGCCAGCGCGTCGCCATCGCCCGCGCCCTGGTCAACCGCCCCTCCATCATCCTCGCCGACGAACCCACGGGCAACCTCGACTCCAAAACCGGCCTTGAAATCATGGCCCTGCTCGACACCCTCCACGCGAACGGCAACACCATCGTAGTAGTCACCCACGAGCCCGACGTAGCCGAATACGCCCATCGAGTAATCCACATTCGCGACGGCCAAATCGCCTCCGACGAACCCTCCAAACGCTTCATCTAAAAAAAGATCCCCACCTGCCCACAAAACCCGGAATCTCACCAATCCCATCGAAAAACTCCGTGCCCCTTCCATCCGCGCTCTTTGCGAATGGGTGGGATACCACATCCCGTCCCGATTCCCTATTCCCTAGTCCCTAGTCCCACAGCCCGAAGTTCATGTTTTCCCACACCGCGCCGATAAGACCTCTGTTGGCCGCTACCACCAATCGAGGCCAGGGAGGCGAGGCATGTTGAGATCGATGCAGAGCGCCGCGCAATTCCAGCCTCAACCCTCCACCTCCGGCCTCGCACTGATCGAATTGGATTCCCCCCACGCCTACCAGGTCGTAGGCGTAAGCGCGGCATGGCGCAAACTCCTTACGCAGGCTGAAATGGCCGCCCCCCACGTCCAGGTAGCCTCCATCGAGGGTGAGCACGGAAGCGGCAAGCAGACCCTGGCCCGTTATCTCTACAAATGCTCCCCGCTGGCTAATTCCGCCTTCCAGCGCCGCGACGCCCGCGAATGGCTGGTAGCCGACGCCGACCCCTCCACCCTCGTCGGCTTCACCTATCTCGATCGCGTCGACCTGCTCGCCCCTCCCGGCCAGGGTCTGCTTTTAGGCGTCCTCAAAGCCCTTCAGGACCGCCCCCCAGGCCGCGCTGTCGTCCTCGCCTCCTCACAAACCCCGCTCCGCCAGATGGCCGGTCAGGGCCTCCTCATGCCTGACCTGGCCTTCCGCCTCTCAGCGGTCCGCTTCGCCATTCCACCGCTCCGCATGCGCCGCGAAGACATTGCCCCGCTTGCCCAGTCCATCCTCGACCGCATCTGCGTCCGCTATCAGCAGCGCCCCGTAGTCCTCGGACCCGGCGCACTCGCCCGCCTCCTCCAGCACAACTGGCCTGGCAACGTCCGCGAGCTAGCCTCCACCCTTGAAGCCGCCCTCCTTGAAGCCGTCAACGGCGTAATCCGCCCCGCCGACCTCGCCATTCCCTCCGATATCGAATTCCAACTCGACCAGCCCCACCCCATCCGCACTGACAATCTTTCCCTCGACTCCGTTATCCGCCATCACGTCCAGTACGTTTTAGACCTTAACCGCGGCAACAAACTCCGTGCCGCCCGCCAGCTTTCCATCAGCCGCTCCACCCTCTACCGCATCCTCGGCAACGAAACCATCCTCTCCCACTAACCGCAAGAAACTGTCTTTCTGTTACAAACCTGGATTTGTCGTCCTGAACAACAGAAGATAAATACGAAAAATGACCGTCATCCTGAGCGGAGCGCAGCGGAGTCGGAGGACCTGCGGTTGCTTTTGCTTTTGTCTTTGCGGTTGCTCTAGCTTTTGCAGTTGCATTGCTGTCCATCCACATTCCCCACCCGCGAATCCAGGCCGCCAATATCCTGTAAAAATGCACGAAATCAGATAAACTGTGCGTAGACTCCCACAACCGGAAAGTCCCCGGTCAAAGGCGCAGCGGGTTCTGACCCGAAGGTGCAAGACGTGAGAAGGCATTTAGCGCTGGCGATGATAGCAGTTGCGAGCCTCCTGATAACTGCGTGCGGCGATGTCAGCACCACCCCGAGCGCGGCAACCTACGTTCTCACCGTCGCCTCCAGCAACCCATCCTCCGGCGTCTCCATCGCCATAACCTCTGCCGCCAACAACAACACCACCTACGAAACCACTGAGGTTTCGCTCACCTATCCTTCCGGCTCCTCGTTCACCCTCACCGCGCAGGCAAAATCCGGCTTGAACATCTTCTCTTCATGGTCCGGTTGCGCGAACACAACCACCGTTACTTGCGCGGTCACATTGAATTCCAACACCACCGTCACGGCCAACTATGTTGCTCCCGCACTCACCACGCCAACCGTCACGGTAACGCCATGGTCGACCAGCATCACCTCCGTCGAAGGGCTGGCGGTAACCGTCACTGTCGTTGGACCAACTGGCAGCCCCACGCCCACCGGAGCCGTTACGCTCACCAGCGGCAGTTATAACTCCACGCCCATCCCCCTTGAGACCGGAAGTCACGTCATCAATTTCCCCGCCGGATCGCTGGCGGTGGGCACTGACACTCTGCTGGCCAGTTACGCGCCAGACTCCGCCAGTTCTTCCATCTACACCGCAGCCACGGGCACTTCTACGCCCATCACCGTCACCGCAAGCACCACCGGGGCCAACACCATCACAGTGGACCAGTCGACCCTCGGCCCTCCCGTATCCAGCGGACTCATGGGCCTGAACATGGTCTATTGGTATGACCCCTCCACCCCCGCAATCGTACCAGCGCTCCAGTCCGCCGGCATCACGTCCATCCGCTGGCCCGGCGGAACGGCCGCAAACCTATATCACTGGGCCGCCAATTCCGTCTGCTTCAGCACCACCCCCATTCCTGCCGCTTCAGCCTTTGACACCTTCCTCGCCGACGTAATTCAACCTGGAAATTTTGACCTCGCGCTCACGCTAAATTACGGCACCAACGCTTCCTGCACCGGCCCCGGTGACCCGTCCGAGGCTGTCGCCTGGGTGCAAAATGCGAAGAACAATGGCAACAAAGTGAGCCACGTTACGGTGGGCAATGAGGATTGGGGCAGTTGGGTAACCGATCTCCACACGATCCCATACGACCCCACGACCTACGCCACCGCCACCGCCACCGGATACTACCCTCAAATTAAGGCGGTCAACCCCAATGTACTGGTCGGCGTAGGCTTGAACCCCTGGAACGATCCTCCGTGGGATCCCATCGTTCTCTCCCAGGCGAAGTACGATTTTGTCGAGTACCACTTCTACCCGCAAGGACCGCGCTACGAAGACGATACTTTCCTGGTCCAGCAGGGTGCGCAGCAGTTAACCTGGGCCATCATCGCCATCAAGCAGGAATTGGCCACAGCCGGCGTTCCTAATACCCCCATCTACATCGGCGAAATGGGCTCCGTCTACGCCGAGCCCGGCAAGCAGACCATGTCCATCACCCAAGCCCTATATGCCGGCCAGGTGCTTGGCGAAATGATGAACCAGGGAGTATCGCTCTCGGCCTGGTGGCTTGCCTTCGGCAGTTGCGACAGCGACCCGTCCAATGAAAACTTCTCAAGCTCGCTTTATGGCTGGCAAAACTTTGGCGGCTACATGATCTTTTCTGACGGCCTCCCTGAAGAAGGCTGCGACGGCTCGAATATCCCCACCATCCCGACCGGAACCCTGCTCCCCACCGCGCAAGCCTATAAGCTCTTCAGCACCGTAGCCATCAACGGCGAACACGTGCTCACCGCGACCGTAGCAGGCGATACCACCGACGTACGTGGCTATAGCGCAACTCACAATGGCGGAACTGCCTTGGTTGTCTTCAATCTTAACGAGACCAGCAGCGAGCCAGTCACGATCTCCCTTTCCAATCAAACCACCTCTACCGACGTAACCATAGGGGAATACAGCAAAGCCATCTATGACCAGTCCCAGAACAACGTCTGGGCCTCGCCCACTAGCACGGACCTCGGACCACAGACTTTCCCGCTCCAACTAACCCTCGATCCCTGGAGCATGAACGTGCTTATCGTGAAATAAAAGGATTCTGTCCAATAAAGCACATTCATCATCGCGATCGCCAAAACATATCGCATATAAAAAGCACCTCGACCCCACCGCAATCATCTGATGAGATGTCGCCGGACATTTCACACCCGGCACAAATCCGGCCGCTCATGCCCTACATTGCGGCCCAAAACAAGGAGACTCGTATGTCCTTCGGAAAAGTCCTTGCATTTTCGTTTCTGGCATTAGCGCTGCTCGGTGCAGCCTCCAAAGCCCCTGCAGCCCCGTCCCAGATTGGCGTCGGCGTCGACATTGGAGTAGCCCCCGATTGCCCCTACGGCTACTTTGACTACGCACCCTATGACTGCGCCCCCTACGGCTACTATGGCCCAGACTGGTTTCTCGGCGGAGTATTCATCGGAGCCGGTCCCTGGTTCCACGGTCCCCACGGCTTTCATGGCCACGTCGATAACCGCTTTGACCCGCACAATGGCTACAATGGCCCAGTCCCCGGTCGTGGAGAGCAGCGATTCAATCACTTCCACGCCAACGAAGCCCGTGATGGCCAAGGCCACGTAGGCGATGCCAGCCACGATGGTGGCGGCGAACACGCCCTCCCCGGAGCAAGAGGCTTCGGCGGCGGCCGTGGCGGCGGCGGCCGCCGCTAAAGCAAGAATCCATTCCAAACGCGGAGCGGGATAACCCCAGCGGGCAATATCCCGCGCTTCAGCCGGGAGCCCCAGGTCCAGGGTCCCCACGGACAGGTGGGTACCCTCTTGGTGGTCCGTGGGGTGGAGATCTCGATTTTGAGACCTGGGATCCCTCACTCCCGGCTCCGCGCTCAGTGCTCTAAACTCAAGGTGGAGTGATCTCACTCGAAGGATTCCCACCCTTGAAAATATCGATCCAACAAGCCATCGTTTCCACCTTTCTGCTCCTCGCCCTCGCGCCAGCCCTCCGCGCTCAACTCCCGTTAGCCCAATCCGCACCCACCTCCCTTGATGACCGCCGCAAAGCTCTCAACTCCATCCTCCACGATTACTCTGAAGACCTCCTCAGGCACGATCCCGAGTACGCCTCCGAGCAAGGCGACAAGCGCTACAACGACCAGATCTCCGACTACTCCGTAAAAGCCTTCAACGACAAGCTCGCCCGCGAGATGAACTTCATGCTCCAGCTTGCCGCCATTGACCCCGCCGGCTTCTCCGAACAGGAGGCAGCCAGCCGCGATCAACTGTTGCGCAAACTTACTGATGACCAGGAAGCCTCCGAGCTTAAGCCGTGGGAGATTCCCATCGCCCAGACAACCGGCATCCAAACCACCTATCCAGACCTGGTGGCCAAGCTCAGCTTCACCACCGTCAAGGACTACGACGACTGGATCGCCCGCCTCCACTTGATCCCCACTGCCTTTGACCAGGTCACAGAAAATATGTCCATCGGCATTGAAGACCACCACCTGCCCTCCGCCGATTCAGCGGCCAGGGTCCTCGACCAGGTGAAGCAACTTGCCGCTCAAAATCCCGAAGACTCACCCTTCGCCCTGCCTCTAAAAACCATTCCCGCAACCGTCAAGCCTGACGAGAAAGACCGCATCAAAACTGAAACATTAGACGCCATCGGCAAAGTAGTTTTGCCCGCCTACATGCGTTTCGCGCGCTTCCTTGAAGCCACTTACATCCCCGCCTGCCAACAGCACCCCGCCTCCCAAAATCACCCTTGAACAAAATGTCGCGGCAATCCAGGCACTCTCTGTAGCGTCGACTCGGCAGTTGCGAGTATCCTTGATAAATACAGTTCAAACTGATCAAAAGACAAGGAAATGATTATGTCGGAGATAGCCGTTGAGGCCACCGAAGTACCCGCGCAGTTGCCCAAGGTCCGCGTAGCCGTACTGGGAGCCGGGAAGATGGGCGGAATTCTGCTGCAGGCCTTCCTGAAGCAGAACTTGTTTGCTCCCGACCAGATTCACGCCACCGTGGGCCACGCCGAAAGAGCCCTCGCCCTGAGCACGCAATGGGGCGTGGACGTGAGCACCGACAACCTGAAAGCGGCCAGCAAGGCAGACCTGATTCTGCTCGGCGTAAAGCCCCTCCAGGTTCCCGACCTCATCGCCGAGATTCGTCCCGCGCTCACCAAGACCAAGACGCTGGTCTCCTTTGCCGCGTCGGTAAAAACCCGCGCAATTGAAGATGCTGCGGGCCTCGAGATTGCCGTCATCCGCGCCATGCCCAACACCCCCTCGGCACTGGGAGCGGGTGCTGCCGCGCTCTGCCGCGGACGATTCGTCAGTGCCAAGCAGATGGAGCTTGCCCAGCGCATCTTTGAGACCGTGGGCCGTACCGTCACCGTTGAAGAGAAGCACATGGATGCCGTAACTGGCCTCTCCGGTTCCGGGCCGGCCTATATTTACATCATCATTGAAGCCCTGGCCGAAGCAGGCGTAAAGGTTGGCCTCTCCCGCGATGTGGCCACGCAACTGGCCGCGCAAACCGTCTTCGGGGCCGGCAAAATGGTGCTCGAAACCGGCTATCATCCGGCACTCCTCAAGGACGCCGTAACCACCCCCGCCGGCTGCACCATCGACGGCATTCTGGAACTGGAAGAAGGCGGCCTGCGCGTCACTTTAATCAAGGCCGTGATGCGCGCCACCGAGCGAGCCAAGCAACTGGCCTCAGGTTAGTTTTTTACCCTCCCACGCCAGCGGCCTCCAAGCGATCCCAGGTCTAAGAATCGAGACCTGGGGCAACCGGCCAATCGGCCAACCCGCCAACTCGCTAACTCCGCTAACCACGCTAACTCCGCTAACATGCCCATCCAACGCCCAACTTGGCTCCCCACCTACCTGCCGGAACTCGACGGCCTGCGCGGCCTGGCGATTCTGTGGGTAGTCCTCTATCACTGCAATCCGCGTCTGAAGGGCACTTGGATTGATTACGCGTCCCTGTGGGGATGGGCGGGAGTGATTCTGTTCTTCGCTCTCTCCGGATTCCTGATCACCTCCATTCTGCTCGCGACGCGCGACAAGCCGCGTTACTTTCACAACTTTCATGCGCGCAGGGCGCTGCGTATCTGGCCGGTCTACATTTTGCTGCTGGCGGTGGTTTACCTCAACGCACCCTGGTTCATCGGTCCCAGCGTAATCGACGCCATTAAAGCCGCCCCCTGGCTTGCCTACCTCTTCCTGGTGCAGAATCTCTTCCATCTGGCGCTGCCTCCAGCGATTGGTCCCACCTGGGCCCTAGCCATTGAGGAGCAGTATTACTTTCTCTGGGCGCCGCTGGTTCGCTTCCTGCGGCAGCCATGGATGCTCACCGTCGTTCTGGCCGGCGCGCTCGCTGCCCCGCCGCTGCTGCGAATGAGCCACTTCGCCTGGCTAACGCCCACCCACACGCTGATTCACCTGGACGGCATCGCACTCGGCAGCCTGCTGGCGCTCGCGATTCACACCATCCCGCTAAGCCGCCGCGTCTGGCTGGGTATAGGACTCGGGGGCATTGTCGCCGGTTTTTCAGCAGCCGCCACCGTCGCCGGAGGCACCGCGTTTCTTGATTCCGCATTAGCGGTCGGCTTTGCAGGCGCAACGCTTGCCTTGATCGCCTCGACAGGCTCACGCAATCCGCTCAGCGCCGCCCTCCGCAGTGGCCCGCTCGCCTTCTATGGCCGCATCAGCTACGGCCTCTATATGTTTCACGTCACGGTCTTCGTCTTTTTAGGCTGGTTCGATCTGTACATGAATCGCTACAGCATGGCCGGCAACTTGGCCATAGTTGGCTTGCGATTTGTGGCCTCCACCGCCGTTGCCACAGCGCTCTGGTATGGCTTCGAGTCAAAGATTCTCAAGCTCAAACGCTACTTTTAAAAAGGTTCGAGTCTGTCCGTGCGGCATAGCGATCATTCCCCGCAGGCGAGAAAGACAACGACCGCAGTGAATCGCCCAGCTTTCCTCTTGAAACTACCGCGCTGGTCTTGCGGTTTGCGCCAACGAGCTTAGTATTCCCGCGTCCCTGTTTTCAAGGTTGAGATTCAGGTCCATGGCACACCTGGAAGTATTCGCATTGTAGAATGATTCCGTCTGCCGAAAGGTGTTTATGACAGATCTGAATCGCAGAGAGTTAATTGGTCATCTTGGACTTGGGGCAACATCCATCTTCGTGGCTCCCGTATTCATGAATTCCATATTCGCGGCGCGCGAACTATTTGCTGATGAGCCGCATGTAACCGTTTCTCCATTGAATATGATCACCGATGAGGACGGAATCGAGCTGGGCAAGCGATTTTCTGCACAATTGGAGAAAGAGCAGCCTCCTGTATCCAACGCGTTGATCGACCGCTATCTGAGTGGATTGGTTGTTAAACTGGCCGCTCAAAGCCAACGGCCCAACCTTCCCTACGCCATCAAATTGATGAATAGTAATATCCCTGGCGCTTATTCCTTGCCGGGCGGATTTTTGTACGTGTACCACGGCTTGATTCAGTCGATGAGTAGCGAGTGCGAGCTGGCAGCTCTACTGGCCCACCAGATCGGGCATGTGGCTGGGCGGCATGCAGATAACGTGTTGCTACGCTTCTTTACGGATCGCCACACGCTCAAGCCCTTGCTCGACAACCTCGACAAACAGAATAGCGTAATTGAAGAGCTTATCCTCAGGTTCGGAGGGGCGGTTTCGATACTGTCCTCGTTGAGCTTCAAGCTCAAGGACGAGGAACAGGCCGATCTGCTGGGGTTCTATGAGATGCTGCGCGCCGGCTGGAACCCAAACGGGTTCCTCCGGCTGTTCGCACATCTTGACAATCTCAACAAAACCTCGGAAAGAACGGAAGGCTCTTTTCTCTCCGGCCATCCAATCGCTCCGGAGCGCACTGACCTCATCCGGCGCGAACTGACCGAGGTACGTGTTCCGTATAGTGCAATCACCGACTCGGCGAGATATCAACAATTCAAATCGGCGATGGGTCGTTTGCCGATTCCGTCTAAGTAAGCCGGGCCAGCCGATGAGGAATTGAGAGGATGGCGGGTAAGCCTGGATTTCTGGCATTCTTCCTGCGTTCGCTAGGCTGGGAAACCATGAAGCTACCCACCGAAACTCCGTGCCCCATCCTTTCCGCTTGCCCGGGGTCCCCACGGACAGGTCTTAGCCCGTGGGGTGGTGTTCTGCGGAAAGGGTGGGATACCGCGAACCTGCCCCTATTCCCTATTCTCTAGTCCCTGTTCCCTGACCCCTCTGCCACTACCGCGGCCAGCGACCGACAATCACGAAGAGCGCCAGAAGAAACAGCGCCACCGAAGGTGCGGCCGATTCCTGACGCCGAATGTGATAAATGCCGGCCGCTACCATCAGCAGCGCCAGTCCCGCCGCCGCCAGCCGCAGCAGAACATCAGGAGGCCAAATATCTACCGGCACCACCACTCCCACTGCCCCTACGAGCTCCGCAATGCCAACGAGAGCGGCCTGCTGGCGCGACATTCCTATCTTGCCGCCTTTTGACTTAGCCTCAACCACTTTCACCAGCTTGTCATAGGCCAGAATCTTGCTGGCCCCCGTAAACAAAAACGCGCCTGCCAGTAAAATCTGCGCAATCCAAAGTAAACCGTTCATCGTTCCGCCTGCCTCCCTTGCTCATCCACTCGGCCATTGATGCGATCCAGCCGAGCCTTTGGCAGTAGCAAATGATTGAACCTCGAACCAGAGGTGAAAGTCAAGCCAGTTATGCTCAGCATCAACTGAGAGCTTTGGCTGAAAATAGGAAGCGCATCAGTGTCCCACCAAATGGGCCTAAGTCTCACTCTTTGTGACTCGAATCACCTCTCGCTGTAACCTGCCGCTGCTAGGCTAAATCTGTCACGCAATTCTACCGATGTGAGGTGCGAAATGACCGAGAAATCGGAAGCAAAAAAAGCGAGCAAACTCCCACTCAGCCCGGAATTGCTAGACAAGATGAACGCCTACTGGCGCGCCGCCAACTACCTTTCCGTCGGCCAGATCTACCTGAAAGACAACCCCCTGCTCGAGCGCCCGCTTACACTCGACGACGTCAAGCCGCGCCTGCTAGGCCATTGGGGTACTACTCCAGGACTCAATTTCCTTTATGTGCACTGGAACCGCCTCATCCGCGAGCGGAATCTGAATATGCTCTACATCATCGGCCCAGGGCACGGCGGCCCCGGACTCGTCGCGAACACTTACCTTGAGGGTTCCTATACCGAGATCTACCCGCACATCGAGCAGAACCGGGACGGCATCAAGCGCCTCTTCCGCCAATTCAGTTGGCCCTACGGCATTCCCAGCCACGTGGCTCCGGAGACGCCCGGCTCGATCCACGAAGGCGGCGAACTCGGCTACTCCCTGGTGCACGCCTACGGTGCAGCCTTCGATAATCCCAACCTAATCGTAGCCTGCGTAGTGGGCGATGGCGAGGCGGAAACCGGCCCCCTGGCTACAAGCTGGCACTCCAACAAGTTTCTCAATCCCGCCACCGACGGAGCCGTGCTGCCTATCCTGCACTTGAATGGATACAAGATCGCCAACCCCACCATCCTGGCGCGTATTCCCCGTGCCGAGTTAGAGAACTTAATGCGCGGCTACGGCTATGAGCCTTTTACGCTGGAAGGCGATGACCCAGCCGTCATGCATCAGCAGGCCGCGGCCGTCTTTGACACCATGTTGGACCGCATCGCAGAAATCCAGAAGACCGCCCGCAAAGGCAAAACTGGGACGCTGGCGCGGCCGGCGTGGCCCATGCTCATTATGCGCACTCCCAAGGGCTGGACCGGACCCAAGTTCGTAGACGGCAAGCCCGTGGAAAATACCTGGCGCGCTCACCAGGTTCCCTTCTCCGAAATGCGCGAGAAACCCGACCATCTCCGCTTGCTGGAAGAGTGGATGCGCAGCTACAAGCCCGAGGAGCTCTTCGATGAAAAGGGCAAGTTCCGCGATGAGCTTGCCGATCTCGCGCCCAAGGGCCGTTTGCGCATGGGCATGAACGAGCACTCGAACGGCGGCCTGCTGCTGAAGCCGCTCATCGTGCCCAACTTCCGTGATTTCGCGGTCAAAATTGGGGGCCGCGGCCAACAAGATGTCGAGACCACGCGCGTTCTCGGTCAATTGCTTCATGCCGTGATGCAGGCCAATTTGGACACAAAAAACTTCCGTGTCTTCGGACCGGACGAAACCGCTTCCAATCGGCTTCAGGACGTGATTCCCGGAACAGGGAAGGAATGGATGGCGGAGACACTGCCGGTGGACGAGAATCTGTCGCAAACTGGCCACGTGATGGAAGTGCTAAGCGAGCACATGTGCCAGGGCTGGCTGGAGGGCTACCTGCTCACCGGACGCCACGGCTTCTTCTCCTGCTATGAGGCCTTCATCCACATCATTGACTCCATGGCCAACCAGCACGCCAAATGGCTTAAGACCACGCGCGAAATTCCCTGGCGCAAACCCATCGCCTCGCTGAACTACTTGCTTAGTTCGCTGGTCTGGCGACAGGATCACAACGGCTTCTCGCATCAGGACCCCGGCTTCATCGATCACCTGTTGAATAAGAAGGCTGATGTGGTTCGTATCTATCTTCCGCCGGATGCCAACACTTTGCTCTCAGTAGCCGACCACTGTCTCCGCAGCAAAAACTACATCAACCTGATCGTCGCCGGCAAGCAGCCTGAACCGCAGTGGCTCACGATCGACGAGGCTGTCGCCCACTGCACCACAGGACTCGGCATCTGGCCATGGGCCTCCAACGACGAGGGCAACCCTGACGTAGTGATGGCGTGCAGCGGAGACGTCCCCACATTGGAAGCCCTGGCCGCTGTCAGTCTGCTACGTGCCCGGATTCCCGACCTGCGCATTCGCGTGGTCAACGTAGTAGACCTGATGGCTTTGCAGCCGCAGTCTGAACATCCTCACGGGTTGCCGGACGAAGAATTCGATCTGCTGTTTCCGGTCGGCGTTCCGGTGGTCTTCGCATTCCACGGATATCCAGCGGTGATCCACCGCCTCACTTACCGGCGTCACAACCACGACAATATCCACGTGCGCGGCTACAAGGAAGAGGGCACCACGACCACCCCTTTCGATATGTGCGTGCTCAACAACATCGACAGGTTCCAGTTGTCGCTCGACGCCATCCGGCGGGTGCCGCGCATGGCTTCGAAAGTCGACGAAACCGAACAATGGTACTCTGAGGCCATCCAGCGCCACCGTCTTTATGTAACCGAAAACGGCGACGACCTGCCCGAGATAAAGGACTGGCGCTGGCCACAGAGCTAATCAGCCGACTAACCGGGTGCCCCAGGTCTCGCTTTTGAGACCTGGGATTCCACCGACTAACACGCTGCATTATTCAGCCCTAACTTCAAGAGGTTTTCATTCATGTCTTCTTTGCCCGTATTGGTTTTGAATAGCGGTTCTTCTTCCATCAAGTTTTCAGTCTACGAAGCCGGCAACGGCGAACGACGCAAGCTTCACGAAGGTGCGGTCGACGGTATCGGCACAGATCAGGGTAGTTTTTGGATCAAGGATGCGGACGGTAATAAACTGGTCGATCTAACACCCGCTCTGCCCACGCGCGCAGTTGCATTCAAGCTTGTCGCCGACGCGCTCCATTCGGGCGACTTCCCGGCTCCGGCTGCCATTGGTCACCGCATGGTCTCCGGCGGTCCAACCGTGCAAGAAAACCAGCTCATCACTCCTGAATTGATTGATGAGATGGAAAAGTATACAGCCTTTGCGCCGCTGCATACGCCCATCGCCGTCTACATAATGCGCGAGGCTTTGCGTCTGTTCCAGGGCGTGCCAAACTTCGTCATCCTTGACACCTACTTTCATCGCACCATGCCGGAAGTCGTTACCCACATGCCCATTCCGGAGGAGTATTCCGCCATGGGTGTTCGGCGTTACGGTGCACATGGGATCTCATACGAATCGATTGTCTACCAGTTGCAACCCAACGTGCCTGAAAAGCTGGTCGTCGCCCATCTCGGCAACGGAGCCTCGATCTCCGCCATCCGCAACGGCAAGTGCCTTGATACTTCCATGGGCCTCACGCCCACCGGCGGCATCATCAGCGGCACGCGCACCGGCGACATCGATCCCGGCGTTCTGTTGTTCATTCTGCGCAAGATCGGCGAGACGGCAAAGAGTGCTCGAGAGGCCGCCGATCAGTTGGAAATAGTGGCCAGCAAGAAGGCCGGTCTGCTAGGCGTAAGCGAGCTATCCAACGACATGCGCGATCTGCGCGAGGCTATCAAAGAAGGCAACGCCAAGGCGCGGCTGGCCGTAGACAAATTCAACTGGACCATCGTCAAGTGGGTCGGCGGCTATGTGGCTGAGCTGGGTGGGCTGGATGTGCTGGTTTTCACCGGAGGCATCGGCGAAAACGACATCGCATGCCGCGCGGAAATCTGTGCCGGGCTTGGCGTGTTCGGCATCGTGCTCGACCCTCGACGCAATAACGTACGAGGCGAAGCGGTGATCTCCGCCGAAGACTCGCCAGTTATTGTTCGTGTCATTCCGCCCGCGGAAGACCTGATCATCGTCAATCACGTAGTGCGATTGCTGGCAGAGTAAACATCAACTAATTTTCTTGCTATTCAGGCTGCCTTCGATCAACAAAGGCAGTCCGCATTTCTTTTCAGCACCCCCTCCGATTTGTTCTACACTAGTGGGTTCCATACGGAGTCTTCCTCTATGCCTGCTGATACTGTGCCCGCCGTTACGCTTCGCCTTCCTTCGCCTGCATTGCGCCGCTTTGCCTGGGGTGTGCTGATCTACTTTATCGCCGTCATACTGTGGGGCACGCTGGTACGCGCCACCGGTTCAGGAGCCGGCTGCGGCAACCACTGGCCGCTCTGCAACGGCACCGTCATGCAGCACTCGGCCAGTGTAAACACCATGATCGAGTTCGTCCATCGCCTCACCAGCGGCCTCTCATTCTTTTCCGTTGTGGCGTTGCTGGCGTGGACGTGGGCGGGCACGGTGCGCGGCCACCAGGCACGCGCGGCTGCCGTCGCCTCGGTAGTGTTCACACTGATTGAGGCAACGCTTGGCGCGCTCCTGGTCAAACTCGGCCTGACCGCACAAAGCCAGTCGCCGCTGCGACCGGCATACCTGGCGCTGCATCTTACCAATACGCTGCTTCTCGTGGCCGCGCTTACTCTCACCGCGCACTTGCTCAGCCGCAGCAGGGGCTATCTGCGCGGCAGCATCCGCCTTGTTGCTCCCTTCGGCACTGTTGCCGGCATCCTGGTTGTCATGATCGTGGGCGTTACCGGATCGCTGGCTGCGCTGGGAGATACGCTCTTCCCAGCCTCTTCGCTCGGACTGGCGCTGGCCCAGGACTTCTCCTCAGCCGGTGGCTGGCTGGTGCGCTGGCGCTGGATGCATCCTACGGTTGCATTCGTATTCAGCATTCTGCTCATCTGGCTGCTCATTCACGCGGTCAGGCGCGGAAGCTTCTGGGACAATCGCGGGCTTTCCGCAGTGGTTCTATTGCTATTGGCAAGTGTTTATACGCTGGGACTGCTCGACGTGATTCTGCTAGCCCCGCTATGGATTCAGGTCGCGCACTTGCTTGCCGCCGATGTGCTATGGGTCGCGCTGGTCGTACTCACCGCCCGGCTTACGCTGCAACCGAGGGAAGCGGATTAGCGAGTCAGCAGGTCAGCGAGTCGGCGAAAAGGCCCTGTCGTAGCGGGGCCTTTCCTGTTCCCTGTTCCCTGTTCCCTGTTCCCTGTTCCCTGTTCCCTGTTCCCTGTTTCTCAGTCCTCAAGAGCCGGATGATGCTGGCTCTCCCAACCCAGGTACCGCGCCGCCTCATGCACGGCTTTGGAAACTTCGCTGAAGTTGGCCGCTACGTGGTGCTCAAAGCCTTCGCGACAAATATATTTCAGCAGCTTTTGCAGCTGCGGAATTTCAGCCACGCCTGCGCCGCCGAATGTTTCCAGCGGATCGTCAGTAAATTTACCCTGACCCGTATAACCGCGCACCACGCCGCGCCGATCGTCCGTGGAGTAGCGGGCATAGGTCATGGCGCCGGACTTTACGCGCCCCACGCAAGTGCCGAATGAGTTTTCCTTGCCCACCGAACCGGCAATAATCCCCTGGAAGTCCATCTTCACTTCTTTGAAGAAGTGCTTGGGCAGGTTAGAGCAGTGGAAGCAGACGCACTTGTTGGGATCGGCGCCATAATTATTATTCCAATCCAATAGCGCCGAAGGGGTGCCGCTTGCCAGGGCCAGCATATACATGCTCAGCGTTCCGGGCACGTCCACTTCGCAGGCCGAAGGAATGAGATTGTTGCTCATCATGCTCATGATGGTGCAAGGCACCACGCCGAAGTACTCTTCCATCGAGGTCCAGCACTGCACGGCGCTGATGGTCACATGGGCCTGCTTCATCCAGCCGTCGATCACCGCACCTAGCTTGGCCATCTTGAGCAGTGCCGTGTCGGGAATGCCGGAGGTGGTCACATAGCTCTTGATGGCCGCCAACTTGGCCTGAGTTGCATCATCAGTATCCTCGAGGCGGTTGATGCGGCCGAATATCTCCGAAAGGTCAATCGTCTCAACTGAGATGCCGTTGGTCTCAAAGATGCGCTCAGAGTAGCGGACGGTGTTGAACGCCGTCGGCCGTGCGCCGATGGAGCCGATGCGCAGATTCTTGAGTCCCTTGAGGATACGGCAGACTGCGGAGAACCACTCCAGGTCGGCTTTGAACTCAGGCGAGTCAAGGCTCTCAGTATGCAGAGTTGTCAGCGAATACGTAATGCCGTACTGCATCATGTTGTTACACGCGCTCATCTTGCCGCAAAAGCTATCTCCGCGCGTCGCGACCGTCATGGCATCGGAGCGGTCAGGCGTAGCCTGCACCAGCACCGGGACCTTGAGCCCTGAGAGCCGGATGGCGTCCACAATGCCTCGCTCCTCGCCAAAGTTGGGCAAGGTGACGATGATGCCGTCAATCTCTTCAGCATGCTTCTTGAAAAGTTCAGCACAGCGCTGTGAGTCGGCGTAGGTTTCCACCGCGCCGTGCCTCGACTCCGCCGGGCTCAACACCACGGCCCGCGCTCCCGCCGCTTCAAGAACCGAAATGATTTTTTCGCGGCCAGCCTTGGCCAGTTGATCCGGGAAAAACCCGCGGTTGCCCACTATCACCCCAAACGTCATCGCTCTTTGCGCTTCCATTTTTTTCACTCCCTCAAGGCCGCCACGGCGGTCACCAGTTCACATTGTTAAATTAGTGGCACGAATTAAATTCGTGCCCTGATACAAAACCTGTTTTTCAAACACACGCTACTTGCTGGCGCGCCCCGGGCGGAATTTCACGACGTAAAAGAATCCGAGCAACGCCAGGATGCCGCCCCACCACACCGGCGTATGCAGATTGGTCAATTGCACCAGAGGCGGATAGCTTCCAGTGTTCCACTCGTAGACGCCATAGCCGAAGATCATCAGTCCGTAGATCGACAGCAGCACTCCAATGAAGAACCAGATCGGAATTCCAGAACCGCGCATAACTCTTAACCCTTTCCTCTCTTCATCTCACCAAGAAAAAACACACGCTTGTTACCAGAACAAAATATTGAGCACTGCAAAGATAATGACGACCAGGATCGCCCACGTCCACTCGTTCTTGTAGAACGGGACCGGATCTTCCTTGGGCAATGGGGTCACGCCATAGACCAGTCCTTCCAGCTCCGCCGCCGGTCTTGGCTTGGTAACCATGCTCACCAGGAAGATCACGACGGCTGTGAACAGGCACGCCCACAGTGCGCGGAAAACATTTTCGGCCATCGGTTTGGCATAGGGTGAAAGCGCCACGTATCTTAGATTCGCAGGGTTGAGATGGACCCACACGAACAGACTTACTGAAAAAACGATGCCGAAGAGCAGACCCAAAAAGCCGGCGATCTTCGTAGCGCGCTTCCAGAACATGCCCAGCAGAATGGTGGCCAGCAGCGGTGCGATAAAGATGCTGAACAGCGCCTGCACGTAGTCCATGATGCCGTGTGATTTCTGCACCAGGTAGCCGGCGCCGATGGAAACCAGAACCCCCAAGACGATGGATATTCGGCCCACCATTACGTAATGGCTGTCGGAGCCTTTCTTGTTGATGAGCGGTTTGTAGAGGTCGTAGGTCCACACCGTGGAGAAGGCGCTTACGTTCCCGGCCATGCCGCTCATGAAGCCGGCAATCAAAGCCGTTATGCCAAGACCCAGCAGGCCGGGTCCGAGGTAGCGGACCATCATCAGCGGCAGGGCCTGGTTATAGCTGCTGAGTTCCGTTCCGGGAGCGGCGCTCAGCACTTTCTCCTGCGCAGCGGTGGTGAGATTGGTCTTCGAAGTCATCGCTTCCGAGCAGGCTGCGGGATCTGCGACCTTGCTTGAAGTGGTGTCAACGCTGCAGGCGGCGACCACATCCTCTCCCACTAGTTGGCGGCGGCTGCCGTCTGGGTTCTGCAGGAGAACTAGGCCCAGCAGGCCGGGCAGAATCACGATGAACGGAACCGCCATCTTGAAAAATGAACCGATGATAGGAGCCATGCGCGCGGCGCGTAGATTGTGAGCCGCCAGAACGCGCTGGACGACAAGAAAATCGGTGGTCCAGTAACCGAAGCTGATTGCGAATCCCAAACCGAAGACGATGCCGGTCCAATGTACTCCCATGGGATTAGCAGCAAAGCTCCCAGTATCACGCCAGAGATGGAAGTAGCTATCGGAGTGCATATTGGCGATGATCTTTGTCTTCAGGCCGTTGACTCCGCCAGCTTGAATCAGGCCCAGGATGGGCACCAGCATCGCGCCGCCCCAGATGAGCACAAACTGAAGCACCTCATTGAAGATGGCCGAGCGCAACCCGCCCAGGGCAACATACAACGTGACTGCAAAGGCCGAGACCAAGATGCTGAAAGTAATGCTCCAGCCAAGAACGACCTTCATCACCACGGCCATGGCGAACATGTTCACGCCGCTCATCAGGATCATCTCCAAAGCAAAGGAGACAGCCGCCAGAACGCGCGCGTGCTCGCCGTAGCGCAAATTCAGATAGCCGGGGACCGAGTGGGTCTTCGAGACGTAGTAGAAGGGCATCATCACCAAGCCGAGAAAGAGCATGGCGGGAATGGCGCCCACCCAGTACCAGTGAGTGGCCAGAATGCCGTACTGGTAGGCCGATCCGGCCCATCCCATCAGTTCCAGCGAACCCAGATTGGCTGAGACGAAGCTGAGGCCTGCGATCCAGGCGGTCATCTCGCGGCCGGCCATGAAGAACTCTTCGCTGGTGTTCGACCTGCCCTTCAGGTAGAAGCCGATCCAGATGACCATCCCGAAGTAGGTGGCAATCACGGCAATATCGAGCGTACTCAGGTGCGCCATGGGTGCAACGCTGAAAGCCAGGAGAGCCGGCACTGATGAGAGCAGGCCAGTGGCAATGGAAACTGGAACCAAACCAATCATTACGTCCCCTGCATGGGTAAATTCGTCCGCGGACCTTTTGGACGTGCGCCCTTAAGTAAATTGCTTTACTGCTATGTTTGTCAAGCGGCTCAGCGCCGCGCCGGGAAAAGCGGCCAGTGCTCCGAGGCAAAACCGAGGTTAGGACGCACTGATGCTGGTAAGCGTTTACCGGACGAAGTGTACCATATTAAGGCCATCACACAATACTTCGCTGAAGTTCCCCGCCGGTTATCCTGATAATCTTTAACCTTCCTGACTGGCCACCTTTGCGCTGATAGGCGTTCGAACCAGGAGCAATACGCTTGCTGTGGCGAAGAGAGGCATCAATCCTGCAACGAGAAATGCAGGGCCGTAGGAAAAGCGATCGACCAGAACCCCGACGGCAATGGTGAAGACAAAGCCGACCAGACCTGCCGCCAGTCCGCTGAGCCCGGTAACCGTGGCCACAACATCGTGTGGAAACAGGTCAGAGGGCAGCGTGAGACCCATGGTGGACCAGCTCGCGTAGCCCCAGAGAGCAAAACAAATTAACCCCAGCGCGGCATAGACGCTGTGCACGCTGGCGGCGGGAATACCGGCTAGTATCGGCAGGCAACTGAATACGCATACCCAAAGGCGAGCGCGTACTACGGGAATGCCACGACGAATGCAGTAGCCGGAGATGAGACCGCCGGTGAAGTTGCCGAGGTCGGCGGCGACAAATGGCATCCACGCAAAAAGGGCGATTCTTTGCAGGCTGAAACCGCGCGCATCGCTTAGGTATTGAGGCAGCCAGAACACGTAGAACCACCAGATGGGATCAGTAAGCGCACGGCCCAGAACGATGCCCCACACGTTTCGCTGCCCTAAGAGCTTGAGCCAGCGCTTGGGTCCTCGCTCGGGAGACGCGTCGGGCACCTCCTGGCCGGCACGGATATACGCGACCTCTGCCGGTGTCACCCGCGGATGACGGTCCAACGTATGGTAGACACGCAACCACATGAACAGCCAGATAAAGCCCAGCATGCCTGTGGCGACAAAAGCAGCTTGCCAGCCAAATTTGATGGCGATCAAAGGAATTGACAGCGCCGCTACGGCTCCTCCCACGCTGGAACCGCTGTCAAAGATTGCCACCGAAAGGCTGCGTTCCTGGCTGGGAAACCATTCAGCAACTGTCTTGCTGGCGCCGGGCCAGTTCAGGCCCTCGCCAATGCCGAGTAGAAATCGAAAGGATGCGAAGCCAAAGACAGAGGAGGCGAATCCGGTGAGAATGTTGACCACAGACCAGAAGACAACGGCAAGTGCCAGCCCAAGCCGCGTTCCCACAGCATCGAGAAAGATGCCGCCGAGAAGCCAAGTGATCGCATACGAGACCTGAAAAGCTCCAAAGATCTTGGAAAGGTCGGTGTGCGATAGATGATATTGCGACGAGATCATCGGCGCCAAAACAGAAAAGGTCTGGCGGCTGATGTAGTTGATCACCGTCGAAAAAAAGAGCGTCCAAACAATCCACCACCGCACTCTTCCCGGGCTGCGGCGTTTGGGCTGTTTCCCTGCTTGCTGCGCATCGTTTGCTGGATTCATTTGATCTCGCTGTTCCGATTCCCTTTTTATGGGAGTTGCTGAATAGATTCTGTATTCTTAATAGACGTTGGAGCTGCGATCGCTTGAATTGAACCTATATCGAAGTACTTGTATAGATCGAGGCAGAAGAGATCGGGCGCGGAGTGAAAGGCCACTGGCGCGTCGAGCAAATAGTTCAGAGTCTTCATCGCATGGCGGCTGTTGATGACTGAAAATGTGTCCGGCTCAATAGCCGCCGCCACCTCGGCAATGACGGCTGAACGAATGCCGTCTGTCTCAATCTGAATTTTCCGATTGGTGTTGCCGGATTGCATCCAATGGGCAACTGCAAGCAATTGCGCAGCCTCCATGCCAAGCGGTCGATCGCCTGCGGTTGAAACCAACATCTCCCAATCAGTTGGATCGGAAGTTTGCGGACTGGTAAAACCATTGAAGATAAGGTCGAGGGCCAGAACTTGCTCACCGTGATTCACATGCCAGGATACAGCGTCGCCTGAAGCTGCATATCCCTTATCGTTCAGGATGATGGTTGCCGGAGGATCTTTGCCCGCGTCGTTTGCCTGCAACCAGATACCGGTGGCGCTCAGTCCATCGGTAAGATCGAACCGGTAGGACAAAGTTTGAATCGCCATGCGACTGGTGTAGGTCATCCTTCCGGCATTTTCCACGGAGACGGGGGTATAGCGCACAATTTCTTTTAGCTTCTCGCGCTGTGTTGCGATCCACGAACCGCGCGCTTTGTCATCGGTGGGAATGGCCGGTCTTGCAACAGTACCCGCGAGCTTTTTGGCTAGGCCAAGAATGGTTAAATTATCCTTTGGAATGCCAACAGCAAGTTCCTCTGGAGTCCTGACCTCGGCAGAACTGGGGATCTCCTCGGTAATTGCAGGCATATGAAAATGTTCGGCGAAGAAACTGTATGCATGCAGACGGTTCACCAATTGATAGTTATGCGTACCAGGATCGGTACTCTCGTACCAGGCCAGGGCGTCGGGCTTTCCATATAAATCAAAAAAAGGAACAATCTTATCGTAGTTATCCGGCTTTACCAGGGCCGCGCGAAAGCAGCAGGTATCTTCGGCGTTGTGAATCAGGAACGTGGGCCGCGGCGCGCGCATTGCGACCAAGAAAGGATAGTCCTGACCAACAGCAAAATCAGTGGGATTCTCTTCGATTTCGTCTGTTTCTGCGGGACGATTGATGTTGTAAGCGAACGATCCAAAACCGGCCACTTCCACGCTGACCGCCACGCGTTGATCCAGCGCGCTCAGCACAATTGTTTGCCATCCGCCTCCGGACAAACCCGTCATTCCCAGCCTGCTGGCATCGACCTGCGGCAATGAGGCCAGAAAATCCAGACCGCGCCGCACGCCAAGATAAAAAAAGCCAAGAGCATTTGAACCAACCAAGTCGAGCGCGGCGGCATCGTCGTGATCGTCGCCCTTCAAGTGCAACTCACCGAATCCTACCCAACCGATACTTAGCGCGATAACTCCTCGCTTGGCGAAGTTGATGCATCGCTTCTGTTCATACTCCGCCGCGTTCCCTTTGGGCTCATGGCCGATCACGTTGAGAACTGCCGGAGCACGCCCGCTAAGTTTCTCCGGTTCATACAGAATGGCAGGCGCGTCAAAGCCAGGTACAATCTCATAACGAAATTTAGTTACACGGTAGCCGTTCCGCGATTCTGTCGCTCCCACCTGCTGAAAGTTCGGCGCCGATTCGACCCACTCTTCAGGCCACCCGTGAAATGCGACGTCATTCAAAATGTGCTTGCGCAATTTTTGCTGCTGGTCTGTCCAGTCGTTTGCGCTCCGGGGTGTTGGCAAAGGAGTAATTCGGCGAATCAGATATTTCTGCAGTTGAAAAGCTGTAACATCCGGCGATTGTACCGGCACTGCGAGCAAGCTTTCGAGAGTCCCAGCCGTCGTTTGGCCATAGACCGCGGTTGCGGTCAGCGTAAGCAGGACCGCACATGTAATCGCATAACTACGTCCAGCCAGCATCATTTGCCCGCTCCTACTATTCAAGATGGAACGCGATCACGCGGCATGGTGAGATTGCCGCTCTGAGGATGATCGAAGCAACTCTCGCATCATGAGAGTTGCAGGTTCATCCAGAGGGCATGATCTCGGACTGTATGATCGGCGATCGGCTCGCGTCGGCAGCAATCCTCCGCATCGGCACCTCTGTTTACTAAGTGAACTACGGATGGACCGAGCCAGTATAACAGGCCGATATGATTCCGTGACGTGCCATCAAGAGTGCGGCCCGCTCATCAGGTATACATGCGCGGGGCAAATGCTTTAGCCTTTCATGGTTATGAAAACCTTAACAACCTCTGCATCAAATTCTGTTCCTCATTGTGCCTTCACATGCCTCCTGGCGGTTCTGCTCGTTTGCACAGTTGCCTCGGCTCAGGCGCCCGCGCCGGACTCACCCGCTATTGAAGCCAGGGCACGTGCCATGGTAGCCAAACTCACCCTCGAGCAAAAGATTGAGCTGATTGGCGGCGTGGACGGAATGTTTACCAATGCCTCGCCCGCCATCGGCCTGCCACGACTGAAAATGTCCGATGGTCCTGAGGGCGTGCGCACCTGGGGTCCAACCACTGCATGGCCCGGCGGCGCTGCGCTTGCTGCAACCTGGGACCCGGCTCTGGCGCGCAAAATCGGTGAAGGACTGGGCAGGGATGCCCGCGCCCGCAGCGTGAATTTCCTGCTCGGACCGGGCGTGAACATCGCACGTTCGCCACTGGCCGGCCGCAACTTTGAATATTTTTCTGAGGACCCGTTTTTGGCCGCCAGCATGACGATTCCCTGGATTGAGGGCGTCCAATCTCAGGGCGTGATTGCCACGGTCAAGCATTATGCGCTGAACAACCAGGAGTACGACCGGCACAACGTGAGCTCCGATGCGGACGAGCGGATCATGCGTGAAATTTACCTGCCGGCCTTCGAGGCTGCCGTCACGCAGGCTCACGTGGATGCAGTGATGAACTCCTACAACCTGATCAACGGCGTCCATGCCACTCAGAGCGAATTTCTCAATTTGAAGGTACTCAAGGGCGATTGGGACTTCCAGGGCATTTTAATGTCGGACTGGGATGCCACCTACGATACGGTAGGCGCGGCCAATAACGGCCTCGATCTGGAAATGCCCAGCCCGCGTTTTATGAATGCCAGGGGGTTACTTGCCGCAGTCAAGAATGGTTCGGTCAAGGAGTCCACAGTTGACGACAAAGTCCTGCGGTTCGTTCGCCTTGTCCTGCGCTATGGCTTCCTCGACCGCACACAGTTTGACCCCGCCGACGCGACCTATTCCGTCGCCGATCGCGGCGTTGCCCTTGAAGGCGCCCGCGAGAGCATCACCCTCCTGAAAAACGAAGGCTCTCTGCTCCCGCTCAACCCGGCCAGCATCAAGACCGTCGCCGTCATCGGACCCAATGCTTATCCTGCGGTTACCGGCGGCGGCGGTTCCTCTCAAGCGCAAGCCTTTGAACCGGTGAGCATTCTCACCGGCATCGCCAACGCAGGCGGACCCAACGTCAGCGTGCTATACAGCCGGGGCCTGCCCGACACAAATGAACTATTCGGGAACACTCAATGGGAAGCCGTCGTCAACGTGGCTACCTATCCGAACAAAACCTTTACCGGCACGCCGGAAATGACCACACAAAAAAATATCGCCGGCTGGAAGCCCGACATGTGGGGCCCGGAAGACACGACCCCTCGCAGCATTCGCTACTCGACAGCATTCAAGGCAGCCAAGGCCGGCAAGTATCTGCTGCTGGCCGCTGCCTCCAGCGAGGATTCCTACAAAGTGATCATTGATGGAAAAGCGGTGATGGAACAGCCTCACGCCGAAGGCCAGTCTCCTCGATTCAAGTCGCTCGATCTCGAAGCTGGACAAAGCTTAAAAATCGTGGCGGAATATCTTCCCTACTCGCCCGGCTTACGTTTCGGTTTTGGCCTGGCCTATGAACCGGATCTGGTCTCGGTCGAAGCAAAAACCATTGCGGCTGCAGCGGATGTGGTGGTTGTGGCTGCAGGCTTTGGTCCCGCAACCGAAAGCGAGGGCCTCGACCGCACCTTCGAACTGCCCTGGGGTCAGGATGCGCTGATTGAAGCCATTACCGTGGTCAATCCGCACACGGTCGTCACTCTCGACGGTGGTGGGGGCACCGCTACCCGACGCTGGCTCGGCAAGGTTCCCGCGCTGCTCTACGCGTACTATCCTGGTCAGGAAGGCGGCACGGCTATCGGCGAGATCCTCTTTGGTAAGCACAACCCCGAGGGCAAGCTACCAGTGAGCTTCGACCGCAGTTGGGACGAAAACCCCTCTGCCGCCTGGTACTACCCGGTAAAGGGTGCCGATACCGCGCTGCACGTTACCGAACCAGGAGTCAAGCCGGCGGACTACGTCATCGGCCACGTGAAGTACGGAGACGGCCTGATGGTCGGCTACCGCTACTGGACCACCACCGGCAAGCACCCGCTGTTCCCGTTCGGCTTCGGTCTCAGCTACACCACGTTCCGCTTCTCCAACCTGCACGCTCCTGCAATGGCAGCCTCCGGATCAACTGTTTCTGTAACCTTCGACTTGACGAACACTGGCGGCGTAACCGGCGCAGAGGTAGCCCAACTCTACGTCTCCGACCCTTCGGCAAAGGTCACCCGCCCAGAGCGCGAACTAAAAGGATTTGTAAAGGTCCGTCTGGGTCCCGGCGAAAGCCGGCACACTACTCTTAACCTTGATGCGCGCGCCTTCAGTTACTGGGACCCGGCTGCCCACAAGTGGACCATCGATCCCGGCAAGTTCGTGATTCGCGTCGGCGATTCCTGTGAAAACACACCGCTCAGCGCAGATCTGACACTAAACTAGAGCTCACCTTAAACTGCCGAACGGCCTGGCTCATGCGTGCTGCAGGCCATTCTATTTTCAGCATGCAGATGCAAAACGGCCTCCGCGCTGAGCGGAGGCCGTTTCTATTTGTGTGTTCTGCGCGGTTGGGTGCTTACTTCAGATTGCCGCTTGCATCCATCGTGATGCCGCCAGGCCCCTTGCTCTTTTTCTCTTCGTTGGCCTTACGCGTGCCCATCGACTGGGAAGCCCAATCCTTGGCAGACGCAACATCGGCCTTCACCGCGGCGGGGTCGCCGTAATCCACATCTGCTTTGCGACGGTAAATCAGGTTCAGGTAGGTCATGGCATCGTCATAGGTAGGCCGTGCTACCAGCGCCATTTTCAGATAATCCAAAGCCTCGTCCACCAACGGGCCATTCTCTTCCTTGAGCGGCGCCATGATCTTCTTGGGAACCTTGACGTTGCCCTCACCGTCATCGTTGAAGCCGTTCGGCAGCAGCACCTTGAGCGTATTCTCGTGCGCCTCTGTCCAGTCGATCACTCCTACGGTGTAGGCAGCCTCGGCATCATTTTTATCTTCGGCCAGGACCTTCTTCTGCCAGTCCTTGGCCTCATCCAGCTGCTTAATGCTGAAATAGATGCCCGCAATCTGCTTCATGCTGTTCACATCGTGCGGCTTTTCTGCCAGAACCTGCTTGAAGATGTCGATCGCCTGTTGCGCGGTCTTCAGGTTGTCCGGCGTGGTGAGTCCCGGTACTACATTCTGGGCCAGCGCGGTGGCCAGATAACTCTTTGCCATGGGCAGGGTTGGATCGAGTTGCGTCGCCTGCTGGAAGTGGTTGATTGCCTCTTCATACTTCTGGCTCTTGTAAGCATCCACTCCCTTGTTCAACTGGTCGCGGGCCTTGAGTTTGTCGCACCCGCTCATGGAAAGAACCAAACCGGCCAAGACTACCGCGAGCAACGTACTACGTGCGGGACCATTCATTCTTTTATCCTTCTCCTTCAGGTCAGTGCCTGTCGATTGCGGCCTGGAATCTGATGCGGCCAGCCGCGGGCGGGAGGTACCGAAACCAGGATGGAAAAATTGTACTCCTGTTGCTACTAAAAAAATCCGCCCCGAGTTCAACTCACTACTGGCCGGCCATAATCTTCGGGGTCATTAGTCCGATGTGATCCACGTTGGCTGCACGGCCAATATCGATAACCTCCGCTACATAGCGGAAGTCGACATTGTCATCACCCCTTACAAACATGATGCGCTCAGCGCGGTTCGCATAGATCTCGGTCAGGCGGGCGAGCAACTCGCCTTTGGCCACGTCGGTCTCGTTGATCTTGTATGTCGGAGCATTGCCCTGACGATACAGAACCTGCACCACGATGGTGCGATCGTTATTGGGCTGCTGCTGCTGCGGATTCTTGGGCGGCTGGGGAACCAGCGCATCCAGACCCTTAGGCGTTACCGGCACGATGACCATGAAGATGATCAGCAGCACCAGAAGCACGTCAATCATGGGCGTAACGTTGATCTCGGACATGCTGCCACCCGAGCTTCCCATCGACATTGCCATGGCTTCAAATTCCTCGTTTCCTCAAAAATTGTGAAAGGGACTGCGTATGCGCAAAGGTTCTACTCGCCGCCTGCTGAGCCGCCGACTTCGCGCTTCTGCGTCAACAAACCTACATCGTCCACGCCGGCTGTTCGCACGGCGTCAATTGCATCTTCTACTCCCCGGTACTGCGCCCGCGCGTCCGCGCGCACATAGATGGTCTTGCCGGGTGTGCCTTCCAGCTTGGCGCGAACCAGGCCGCCGAGTTCATTGGCAGCGACTTTGTTCTGCCCCAGGAACACGCTTCCATCCTTGGTGATGGCTACGACAATTGCGTCTTCCTTGTCGGCATCCGGCATGGCGGTGGGGTTATCCACCTTCGCCATATCGACAGCCACCTTGTTCTGGAGCATGGGGGTGATAACCATGAAAATGATCAGCAGCACCAGCATCACATCCACCATGGGCGTTACGTTGATGTTGGAACTTACTTTTTTGCCTTCTGCGCGAAGTGCTTGTGCCATTGTTTGGCTCCATGCCTAAAGTTGGTTTATTCCGGACAGCTTCCGGCATTACTTACTTGATAACAACCGCTGAGACCTCGCGAGGGTGAAACCGGCGGGCGGAAAAGATCAACTCTCCGCCACCCACCGCAGATTCTCGCTCGAACCGGCAAAGGCCCCGCTTAACGCTTGTGGCTCTGCTTGATGAAGTAGTCGATCAGCTCGCTCGAGGAGTTATCCATCTCCACGTCAAAAGCCTCGACCCGCCCGGTGAAATAGTTAAACGCCATGACGGCGGGGATGGCCACCAGCAAGCCGAAGGCCGTGGTAACCAGGGCCTCTGAAATGCCGCCTGCCACTGCGCCAATGCCCGAGGTCTTCTGCAGAGCGATCTGCTGGAAGGCATTCAGAATGCCAATGACGGTGCCGAGCAGACCCACGAAAGGAGCGGTGGCGCCGATGGTGGCCAGAACAGCAAGGCCCCTCTTCAGCTTGGAGTGAACGATGGCCTCGGCCCTCTCCAATGCGCGTCCTGAACTCGCGATGGTCTCATCGGTCGGCAAACCGGCTGATGCGCGGAACTCTTGCAGGCCAGCTGTGACAACCTCAGCCAGATGCGACTTCTTGTTGCGGTCGGCGATCCGGATGGCTTCTTCCAGCTTGCTGTCTTTCAGCGCGCCGGCAACCTTGGGCGCAAACTCACGCGACTGATTGCGGGCGGCGCGGAAATACAGGTAGCGGTCGATCATTACGGCCAGCGACCAGATCGACTCAATGAAAAGTATGATGGCGATGGTCCTGGCGGGCCACCCCATGTGATCCCACAGCCCCATGGGGCTGAAGCTGACCGTCTGCTCTTCCTGGAAGAGGGCAAGACTGCTGACCGTGTGCGAAGCGAAATGTGCGAGCTGAGCGAGAATCACTGAATCGTTCCTCCTAAGCAGTTTGTTGTGAACTGCGACTACCTTACGGTTGCTGGGAATGCGGGTCGTTCTGAATTCGCATTCGGGTCAAGAGTTAAACCCCTTCTCATAAGGCAGGAAGGGGTCAAGAAAAAATCATCATCCACCCAAAGTAAAGATCACGTTCACCGTGGTCTCAACTTCCACCGGCTCGCCACTTAGCAGGTAGGGCTTGTAGCGCCATGTCCTCACGGCATCCATAGCGGCCTGTTGCAACATGGCTGGTCCACTGACAACACGAAGATTCTCAATGGCCCCAGTCTTGGAAATAGTGGCCTGCAATTGAACTGTTCCCTGGACGCGGGCGGCCTTGGCGATCGGCGGATAAACCGGTGTGGTCTTCTGGAGCAAGTTGCCCGCCATGACACCGCCCGATATGCTTACCTTCTTGGGCGCTTCAACCTTTACAGTCGGAGCTTCGGAGCCTTTGAAGATGCCGCCGATCACGCCCCCGGGGCTGCCGCCGAGACCTTCCATGCCGGCCACGCCAAAGCTGCCTTGCGCCGGCGCATTTTCTGGCGAAGCGACGATTTTGATCTGATGCGGAATCTTGGTGGGAGCCATCAGCTGATTGTTCATCATCTCCGACTGCACCTTCACTATTTTCACTTCAGGCGGCGGAGGCGGTGGCGGTGGCGGTGGCGGCGGTGGCGGCGCGGTCAGTACCGTCAGCATCATGGCCTTGGGCAACGCCTCAGGATAGATCAGCGGAATAAGAATCATCACGATAAGAACAGTAGCGTTGATGATGCCTGTCACAATCATCCAACGACCGCTCTTGCTTTTGATTCTGTTCGCGGATTCAAATGTGGAATCTTCAAACATGGCCAGCCTCGTATCAGGTGTCGTTTACCTCTATTTAGACACCGGCGGAACGTCGAATGTTCCCAAGCAATAAAAACGTTATCACAGATGCGCAGTCCACTTTCGTACCATATAGCACACCGGAAGTAAAACTGCTGCGAAATTTGTGCAACTTACAAGCTAAACCCTACACTCTGGAGCGCTTAGCCGCGGGAAGAACAACCGTCTTTCCCTGCCTCGTGCGCCACTCCTGCCATGCCACTAACATCGGCGCGGCAATGGCAATCGATGAGTATGTTCCGATAAGAATTCCCACCACAAGCGCGAATGAAAAACCGCGCAGCACCGGGCCACCAAAGATGTAAAGAGACAGGACGGTCAGAAAGGTCAGTCCTGAGGTAAGAACGGTCCGGCTCAGGGTCTGATTAATGCTGCGGTTAACCACGTCGGGGAGGGATTCGCGCCGGCTCAGGCGCAGATTCTCGCGGATGCGATCGAAGACCACGATGGTGTCGTTCATGGAGTAGCCGACCAGTGTCAGGATGGCCGCAATCACAGTCAGGCTGATCTCTTGGCCGGTCAGTGCGAAGGCGCCGACGGTGATCAACGTGTCGTGAAAGCAGGCCACAACGGCGGCCACGCCGTAGATCAACTGGAAGCGGAACCACAGGTAGACCAGCATGCCCGCCATGGAGTAGAGCGTGGCTAGCAACGCCTGTTTTTCCAGTTGCTTGCCCACCGTGGGACCCACCACCGCGACGTCGCGCACGACAAACGAGTTGCTGTAGTGCGCATGAAGCGCATCGACGATTTGCTGGCGGCCGGCATCGAGTGCGGTCTCGACGTGCTGCTCTGGTAGGCCGATGAGCACCTCATTGTTTGACGGAACATCATAGGTCACAACGCTGGCATCCTTGATGCCCGCTGCCGAAGTGGCGTTGCGGATCATGTTCAGATCCGGTGTCTGATCAAACTTAACTCGCACCTGCGTGCCGCCGCGAAAGTCCACACCCACAAGCACCGGGGTGCCGATCCGGGCCATGTTCACACCCATTTTGACTAACCCGAGCATGCTGAATACTAAAGAAAAGGCAAGGAAATACCACTTCAGCCTTAGCCAATCCACATTTACGCCGCGAAAAAATTCCACTGATTCTCTCCGCTTCCTGGGACGCTGGAACCCCTGTGGGCTCCGGCGTCGTTGTTTATCCTATGCCGGTCAAGCCTGGCTTGCCGGGGAGTTCTTGCCGGTACTAAATGGAAACCAGTTGCCCCGGCTTCATCTTGTTCAAATGGGCATCAAAGATGACCCGCGAAACGAAGACCGCCGTAAACAAATTGGCGGCAAGGCCGATGGTCAGGGTAGTCGCAAATCCCTTCACCGGGCCGGTGCCGAACATAAACAGAATGGCCGCCGAGACGATGGTAGTAACGTGAGTATCAACGATGGTGACCCAGGCGTGTGCAAAGCCCTGGTCCACGGCCGCCGAAGGGGCCTTACCGGCGCGCACCTCTTCGCGGATGCGCTCGAAGATCAGTACGTTTGAATCGACTCCCATACCAATTGTCAGAATGACTCCGGCGATGCCCGGCAGGGTGAGCGCGGCACTGCTAAAGCCCAGAAAGCCGAGAAGAATCACAAGATTCAAAACCAGCGCCACATCAGCGTTGATGCCCGATCCCCTGTAATAGATGAGCATGAAGGCCATGACCACCAGCACACCCACGATGGCCGCCGTGACGCCCTCCTTGATCGAATCGGCTCCCAGCGACGCGCCCACGGTACGGTCTTCAAGATAGTTCAGCGATGCAGGCAGCGCGCCGGTCCTCAGCATCTTCGACAGGATTTCAACTTCGTCCGGCGAAAAGCTGCCGGTGATCTCGCCCGAGTCGTGAATCCCGCTCTGGATGGTGGCCACTTCCTTGACCCGGCCGCCCATGACCACCGCCATGCTTTGGCCGATGTTCTTACTGGTGTAATCCCAAAACTTGTCGCCGGCCTCATTGGTCAGCGTAAAGCGGACATTGCGGCGGCCGTTCTGATCCGTGCCCGGATCGGCAGATCGGAAATCAGTGCCGGAAACCACAGAGATGCGATGCACGACATAAACGCTGTCTGCGTCAGAGCCGGCGCCCACAGTGCCGGAGCCATGAACCAGTTCCTCGTCGCCCGGAAGCGCGCCGCCCACGCTGGCAAGGGCCTCCTGATCGTCCTTGTAGGGGCCGCCTACCACGGCGTGAATCTCAAGCCGCGAAGTGTCTTGGATGATTCTCTTCACCCGGTCAAGGTCGTCGATGCCGGGCAACTCTACAAGAATCTGATTGTCGCCCAGGCCATACTCCTGAATCACCGGCTCGCTGACGCCCAATGTATCCACGCGGTCGCGGATGGTCTCGATAGCTTGCTGAACGGTTTTCTTCTCAAGAGCCGTCACAATCATCGGCTTCATGGTCAGCGTAAAGCTATTATCAGCTCCACCACCGGTCACGTCGTACTCGCTGGAGTACTTGTTTTCGAGAGTGGAATTCACATCGTTGCCCTTGCCGGTGGCAATTCCTTCAATCCGGATCTCCTGCGGCTTGTTCGGATCAGGCTTGTAGACCTGCGAATAGCTCAGGTTGGCCGTCTTCAGATCCTGCTGAATTCGCCCCACCGTATTGTCGGTCTCTGCGCTCACTGCCTCAGAAACCACTACCTGCAAGATCAGGTGAGCACCGCCGCGCAGGTCAAGGCCAAGATGAATGCGCTTGGTCATGGACTCCAGCAGGGCTTTGCCGGTGACGCCCGAGGGCACGCCGATGATTCCGTAGACGCAAACCAGCAGGACAGCAACTATCAGGATTATTTTGTTATTGAGATTCTTCTTCATCTTCCCGTTTCTCTAGTTCCAACGCTCGAAAACTTTGCACAACCCCAAATGCCCGTAAGGGCATGTGAAAGCCCGGAGGGCCAAACTCAGGACCCCGAAGGGGATTCCTGCGTGGTTACCGATGCAATCGCGTTCTTTGCCACTTCAATCTTGATGTTGTCCGGCGCCACGCGGATGACGATCGCATCGTCCTTGATGGAGAGGATGATGCCGCGAATGCCTCCTGCGGTAGTCACCCGATCGCCTGTCTTGATGGAGCCTAGCATTTCCTGCCATTGCTTTTGCCGCTTCTGTTGCGGGCGGATCATTACCAGGTATAAAACTGGAATCAACAGCAAAGGCAATAGCATGGGAAGACTGCTTCCACCCGCCCCGGGGGTTGCTCCCGCCCATAACGCGAAACTTGTTGCCACGTTCATACCCACAATCATCCTTCGTTCGCCCTTGCCCGTTCGCCGTAACCAGTCGCCGCTCGGGGCACAGGCACTCCCGGCCATCTGCCGGTAGTTCTAAAAAGTTTGTCTCCGGGAATGGACTTAAAGCTTGATCCAGGCCGTTGGTTGAATCCGGCCCAGTTGCTGGAAGCAAGATCCTGACGTCGTTCGACGCGGAACTCAAAAAAAACCGTCCCGCGTCCTCGTACCTGCCAGTGACCCAGCTGCCGTCTGTTTCCTGTTCGACACAGCTATCCTTAGGACCGCCAAATCCGGAAGCAGCATAGTCCGCCTCTTACCGTACTGGCCAAACTCCAAAAAGAATGCCTAATAGATAAGATACGCGCAGACGGGGGTGTGTCAAGGAGCGCCCCGCCCGCCAGCGACTGGTTCTCCCGTTCGTTCTGGCCAAATCAGGCCCCGTTCACCCTTACAAAATTCTTACAGGTCGACTACCCCTCCCTTATCTCTTCCATTTTCTACTTGTATTTGAACGCTTTCCTTTCCCAGGCCCCCTCAGCCAAACTCTCGCCTTGCCTGCCGGAAAGCGGGGAGGTTCGTCTCATGATTAACCTGAATCTCAATGTATTGAGTCTCATTCCGGTAAGTCTCGCAGTAGCCTTCATGATCTGGGCATTTTGGCACTTCTGCAAGGCATCCGGCAGACGCCAATAGTTTCTTACTGCTTTGGCTTGGCTTCAGGGGCCGGGGTATCGGTCTCGTCGCCCGAGTCCTCCACCAGCACCGCCGAGCCGGGACTGATGTTGAAGCTCACCGCATCCTGGCTGGCTGGATGAAAGCTGATGCGCTGCGGTTCGCGCTGCCAATCCGGCAGGCCGCAGACCGGGTTGGGATGGTTTTCCGGGTCAAATGCAGCCAGTTTTTTTGCAAGCACTGGCTTGCGTACCGCTATCTGGGCCACCACTGCATAGAGGCTCTTGCCGCTGGCGGTCACGCCACAGTAGGCGCCATAATCCCGGAACCAGCTCACCTGGCTCACGCCGGGATCGTAGTCCGGCAGTTTGAGCGGGCTGACGCGGCCAGTTACGCGGTCTACCAACAGCCACGGCCCCCGCTGCCAAACCCAGTGACCCTGCTTGTCGCCCGGCACCGGTTTGTCATCGGGCAAGGCGTCGTTGATCTTGATTACGCGCCGGACCACAAAGCTGCGGTCGGTCACGTCGTGGGCATCACCGGTGGTCCACTCCTTCAGAACCCCGTCCACCAGCAGGGCACGAATCCTGAGTTCCTTATCGTCCGCAGCCGCACCCGCCGGGTCGCCCACCTTCGAATAGGAAACCTTCTTTGCCGCGCCCAGAACCACTGAATGCGTTTTGCGCGGAGCCGCTGTAGCTCCTGGAACCGCGGCTAACAACACCGCCATCATTGCGACTACTACTACTGTCATTCGCCCATGAGTCTTCATGCCGCCATCTCCTGGTGAGTTGACGCAGATCGATGGGAGAAACAATGCACGAGTTTCAGCCCGCACAAAAAATCTGTAAATCAAAAGGAGTTCGCCGTGGCGAAATCCCTTAAGGGCGCTGGCTATGACTATCCCCAGCGCCTCTTATAGAAACTTAAATCCCCGCTGCCTCCACGGCCCGCGCCACGCGGAAGGCTGTGCCTTCATTCAAATGGCGGGCGAGCACCTGCATTCCTACTGGAAGGCCTGATTTCGTTGCTCCGCACGGCACGGTCACGCCGCAAATTCCCGCCAAGCTGGCCGTGACCGTATAAATGTCGGCGAGATACATAGCCAGCGGATCGCCTGTCTTTTCGCCCAGCTTGAATGCAGGTGTGGGCGACGTCGGCGTCACAATTGCATCCACCTCAGCAAAGGCGCGAAGATACTCTTCTGCCAGCAGTCGCCGCACCTGTTGCGCCTTCAGGTAGTAGGCGTCGTAGTAGCCTGCGCTCAGCGCGTAGGTTCCCAGCAGAATGCGCCGCTTGACCTCCGCTCCGAATCCCTCGTCGCGGGAGTGCGAGTACATGGCCGACAGAGTCTCCGATGCCGGGGACCGGTAGCCGTAGCGAACACCGTCAAAGCGAGCTAGGTTGGAGCTTGCCTCCGCCGTGGCAATCAGATAGTAGACCGGAACGGCATATTTGGTATGCGGCAGCGAGATCGGCTTGACGATGCAGCCGGCGGTCTTCAGCGCTGCGATGCCGGACTCAATCGCGGAGCGCACCTCCGGGTCGAGCCCTTCGGCAAAGTATTCAGCGGGAACGCCAATGCGCAGGCCGTCGACGGGCTTGTCGCTCTCAGCCGCATAATCCGGCACCGGAGCCGTAGAGCTGGTCGCGTCCTTCGGATCGTGACCGGCAATAACGCCCAACAGCGTGGCTGCGTCACGCACATTGGCGGCAAAGGGCCCTACGCGGTCCAGTGAAGAAGCAAAGGCGATGAGCCCGTAGCGCGAGACTCTCCCATAAGTCGGCAGGACGCCCACCACCCCGCAAAAACTAGCCGGTTGGCGAATCGACCCGCCGGTATCGGACCCCAGCGTAGCCACGGCCAGATTGGCCGCCACTGCTGCCGCTGAGCCTCCGCTCGATCCGCCCGGGACCCGCTCCGTATCTACCGGATTGAGCACCGGCCCGTAGGCCGAGTTCTCGTTCGAGCCGCCCATGGCAAATTCGTCGCAGTTCAACTTGCCCAGCAGCACCGCCCCAGCTGCCTCCAGCTTGGTGACCACCGTCGCGTCGTATGGAGGCCGATAGTCCTCAAGAATCTTCGACCCCGCCGTGGACGGAGCGCCCCGCATCACAAGCACGTCCTTGATGCCCACTGGAATGCCTGCCAGCGGAGCCAGCGGATCGCCCTTGGCCGCCATTGCGTCCACGCGGGCGGCCTGTGCGAGAGCCCGTTCCTTGGTCAGGCTCAGGTAAACGTTTAGCGCTGGGTTCACGCGCGCAATGCGGTCGTAGTAGCTGGCGGCTAGATCCGTCGCCTTGGTTCGGCCCGCGGCGATCTCAGCGCGTAACACGGCCAGAGTGTTCGGCCTTTCTACATAGTTTTCCTGTACTTTAGATTCGCTGAGCAATCGGGCTTTCCTCTCTTTGGCCTCTCCTGCGCGGCTCTTTTAGCCTGTTTGCGGCCTGGTTGCTTTCTTTACGAACGCTCATTTCATTCCGTCTCGCTTACCGCTCAATCACCTTGGGCACCTTGAAGAAAGCTCCGTCGGTCTCCGGCGCCTGGGCCATCACTGCCGCCCGATCCAGCGAGGGCACAGGCTGATCGTCGCGCAGCACACCGTCGGCGGCATCCCCGAGCTCGCTCACTTGGGCCAGCGGAGCCACGCCAGACATATCCAGCTCGTTCAACTCGGCCACATAATCGAGAATAGCGTTCAAATCGCGCAGCATAGCAGGGGTCTCTTCCGGCTTCAGTTCAAGGTGAGCCAGCTCGGCCACTCGCTGCACATCGTCGACAGTAACTTTAGCGGTCATTCCCTGCCCTTCCCCATCTCTAGCGCCTCCGCCTCCACGTGCCTCAAATGCAAGACACTTCGATTTCGCTCAGTGCAGGCCCCGAGACATCCTGCCCCGAAGATAGAGTATAGCCCGCCACGGATTGCGACCCGCCCACCATGCCCCGTTCCCTCAATTCGGCTCTCAATCCACGCTGAGAGTAAGCGGTCCGGTAGGCGCAGCCAGAGCGTGCGTTACGCCGTTGGAGGTGACGTTCACTGTGATCGTATAGGTTCCCGCCGGCGTTAATCCGGAACCCGAGCAATCAGTTTTGCACGACGAAATTGAACCCGCCAACGAGCTGACACAACTGGAGATGCCTCCGGCCAGAATCACCAAAAGCGCGCCCATGAGCAAAAACTTCCGCCGCCGCTTCCATGCCGGCGTAAGGGCCAATGGGAGCAGGATCAGACCGCAGGCGAACGGAAGAGCGCGAACTTTGGCTGGGCCGGCGGCAAGCGAGGATGTGGTGGATTGGCCCGTTGAAATCTCCACGGTCACGTTTCCCGTGCCACCGGTTGCGACGGTTTCGCCTGAAGGATCAAAAATGCAAAGCGCATAGGCTGGAAGCGTGCCGCATGCAAAGGTGAAGTTCCCTCCCGGCGAGTTGGTCAAAGGGGAAATCGCAATCGTGTAGTAGGCGATCTGGCCGGCGGCAACAGTCTGGGTGTTCGAGCCGGAGACCGCGACTGAGAAATCGAATCCCGTCCCCGACAGGGCCACCGAGCCGCGTGCCGACGCTGTGCTACTGGTAATGGAAAGAGTGCCGCTCTGCGCCCCTGCGCTGGTGGGAGCAAAGACCACTCCGACCGTGCAACTTGTACCCGGCCCCAGCGAGGCAGGGCAAGTATTTGTGCCGCTGGCCGCTTGAAAGCCCGGCGGAAAGGTCAGGGTCAGTCCGTCCATGGTGGTCGTCGTCCAGGGGTTGGTGATGGTCACCGCGACGGGATTGCTGAATGCATTCACTCCGACTGTGCCAAAGCTGATCGTCGACGGCGCAGCTTGAATTGCTCCCGCGCCTCCCACCATTCCACTCAACGCTACTGTGGCCTGGGTCGAAAACGTAATCGAACTGACGGTAAGAATGCCGGTCGCCGTGCTGCCGGCAGCAAGATTGGCGGTTGGCGTGTAGATAACCCCAACCGTGCAGCTTGAGCCTCCACCCAGATTGCCGGTGCAGGTGTTCGCGGTCAAGCTGAACTGAGTGTTGCTGACAGTAAGCGTAGGCGTGACACCTGCCACGCTGGCCGAATTGCTGATCGTAATCGTTTGCGGCGGGCTGGGCAGGCCGGGACTTTGCGGTGCAAAGGTCACCTGCGGCGGCTTGACGTTGAGTCCGGCAATCGCCTGCCCCGTACCGCTCAGCGGCGCACTCACCGCCGTTGCGTTGGAAGAAGAGATCGCGAGCGAAGCCGTGCTTCCGCCCGACGCCCCGGGGGTAAAGGTTAACTGCACTGGGCAACTGCTCCCAACCGCAAGCGTCGTCCCGCTGGCCTTCGGGCAGGTGGTCGCGCCAATTGTAAAGTAGCTGGCCGGAGAGCCTGGGACTGTCGACCCGGGAATCGTGAAGCTCAAGTTGCCCATCGGGACTCCGCCGCTGTTGGTCACCGTTAGTGTTAAGGGCGAGCTGGCCACGCCCACCGTTTGCGTGGGAAAAATCAATCCGGCAATGGGGCTGTAGCTGATTTCAGGCGGCGCCAGCCCCGTGCCCATCAGAGAAACCGTCTGCACGTGCAAGGCGTCGGTCACCGTCAGCGTTCCTGTCTGCGAGCCCAGTTGGGTGGCGTTGGGAGCAAATTGCACGCTGATGGTGCAACTTGCGAGCGGATAGTTGGCGGGCAATTGGCCGTTGCAGTTGTCCAATTCCGTGAACGCGCCACTCACCGTGATGACGATCCCCGTTAGCGGCAGATCCCCGGTATTTGAAATCGTAATCGGCTGCGTGGTTGAAGACTGGCCGGTTTCGATGCCGCCAAAGCTTAGCGAAGTGGCGGAAAGGCCATCGGTCGCGGGCGCCCAGCCAAAGCCGCTCAGCGCCACGGTCTGCGTATTGGACCCTTCAGTAAACGTCAGCGTTCCCGTCGCCGCTCCCCGCTGCGTGGGTGCAAAAGCCAGAAGCAGCTGGCAATCGGCACCGGCGCCGAGCGAGCTGGCGCATTTGTTGCTCGAGATCGTGAAGGGAGGGGTGATGGTGGTGCTGGTAATGGTAACCGAAGTAGTGCCGCTATTGCCTGCCTGCACTTGTTCAGTGCCGGAAGTCGTCCCCACCGGCACTGGTGGCAGTGCGGAGGTCTGGCCGGGTGCCGGGTCAAAGCCTATGGTTGACGGAGTCAGAGTCACCAGACCCGCCGCAGTTCCCGTTCCGCTGAACTCGACGAAGGGAAGTTGCCCGCCGTAGACATTGGCGTAGATGACCATCTGGCCTGTCAAAGTGCCCACAGACGTTGGAGAAAAAGTCACCGTGATGGTGCAGGATCCGCCCGCTGCCACAACCGCATTCTGGCAATTGTCTGTTTCGCTGAAGTCTCCGCTCATGACAATCGAGGTAGCCGTCAGTGCCAGGCTGCCCGTATTTTCAAGAGTTACCGTCAGTGAACTGCTGGAGTAATCAGCCACCGGGTTGGGAAAAACCACCGGGTTGGGAGGACTGGTAACGGCAGTCGTCAGGCCTGTTTCCGAGGTCCACAGCGGAGCATCCCAAATCCCGCGTCCGTAGGTTCCCGCCGTCAACACTGTTGCCGAGGCATCGAGTGGCGCGGCGCTGAGTTGAACCACCGGCGCCTCAGGAAGCCCGGTTCCAAATGCCGACCAGCAAACAGATGCCGAATTCGAGCAACTTGAAACCAGCGTCGTAAAGTAAACTCCCGCATCTGTAGCAACGTAGACCGTAGTAGCGCTCTGCGGATCCACCGTCACGCTGTTTACCGGAGCCCAGGGAAGATTCGCGGTCAAATTCAGCCAGCTTGCTCCCCCATTGGTCGAGCGGTAAACCGTCTCCACCATCTCAGTCGGGCTTGAGAATCCCTCCACCGTCGCATAAACCGTCTGCCCGGTCGAGTCATGCGGGTCAATAGAAAGGCTCGAAATATCCAGCTCGTAAATATTGATCGCACTCGCTGCGACAGGAGCGGTCACCGGATTGTGAGTCAGGTCAGCCCAGGCGGTCCAGCCTGTGCCCAGAGTATAGCTGGCGCTGAAAACATGGCCGGCCGCATTTCCTCCTCCGTCCAGGGCACCGTACATTCCCACATAAACCACTTCGCCGCCGCCCGAAATCTGCATCGCTGCAAGCGAGCGAATCAGGGAGTTGCCGCTGCACGGACCGGTGGAGGCTTGCTGATCGAGAATGGGGCTGACGGCGTTCGTCGAGCTCCAGCCGGCGCCATTGGCCGGCCCCCGCCAGACCCGGCAGGTCCCAATCAGCAACTGAGTCGAGTCCTCCGGATCCACCATGAACGGCGCAGGCACGTCCATCGAATACCCATCCCCGCCCACATCCGCATCGTTCACCACCGGAGATGTCCCGAAGTCGGACGGACTGCAGGCGCCGGATTCCGAACACAGGTAAATGGAAACTCCTTCCAGATTGTTCACATACCAGTTATCTGGATTATTCGTATCGATCGCTACCGGCCCGCCATCGCCGCCCAGCGTCTGCGGCCAGTCCACAGTCGGCCCGCTGCTGCTCTTCACGCCCGCCGTTCCATTCACTCCCAAACCAGCCATCATGGTATAGGGAGTGTTGCCAGTCGCCGAGATACTGACCACCTCTGCCAGTGATCCCAGGCTCCCGTTCAGGTTCTGAAAGTGACTTGCGTCGCTCGTCGAGCACACCGATCCGGTTTCGGCGACTTGATCCGCCGAACGCCAAAGCCCGCTGTCGTTGCCAATAAATATCTCCAGAGGATTTGACGTATCCCAGGCCAGGGCATGCTGAAACTCACCCACTGCGGCGCAGTAGCCGGCCGTCGAGTTGGTGGTGTTACGCCAAATGCAACCCATAGCCAGGCTGCACTTCCACAAGTCGTTGTCACCGGCAAATAAAACCGTATCCTCACCCTGTCCCAGTGCCACCGGAATCGCCGCCAGAGCCAGGTTGTAGTCGCCGTTCAAAATGGTGGCCGCACCGTCGTTGGTGCTGGTCTCGAGGGCCGCAGTGTTCCATTGTTTGGCAAAAGAAATGGTCTGGTTGGTGCACGCGCTCCCGCTGGTGTTGATCGCGCACTGGTCCTGCCACAGCCCCTGGTCCTGGTAATTGGCATCCACGGTCCAGGCAAAGGTATCCCCGGTCTCGAAATTCACCGCCAAAGCTCCCCTGAAAACGGGGCAATCGATCGATCCGGTCGTGCCCAGATTGTTTGGGCATTTTGCCGTGGTCAGATTCGCGCCGGGCTGTGCCGTCATCCGCGTCCAGGTCACCCCGTCCGGCGACTGGTAATACCCGTGGTATCGCACCGCCGCCACAAACAATTGCCGCACCGGGTTCCACAGCACCGAAGTCGCGGCGTTCCCATCCGGACCCGCAAACGCATCCACAGGCCCCTGCACGTCTTTCCCGCTGCCGTCCGTAATCGTGGAAAGATGCCAGGTAGCTCCGCTGTCGGAGGAGTAGTACAACCCCTCATAGCTCAAGCTGGACCGGTCCGCGTCCACCAGAGTGCCTTCGTAGGCCTGCGAAACCGCGGCCACCACCTCTTGCGGGCTCGCCGTGCTCCACGCAAAGCCTGCAAATCCTTCCCCCACAAAGCTGTAGTCCTGGTTGCTCAGCCCCGATTCCAGATCCACGGTGGATTGAATCAGGCTCCACGAATTGCCGCCGTCCGTTGAACGCAGGATGCCGGCCCCGTAGTAGGAATCCAGCACATCGTTCGGGTCCCCGGTGCCGGCCAGAATGACGCCCGTCCCGCCCGGCTGCACCGTCAAGGCTCCGATGCTGATGGAAGCGTCCGCCATCCCGCTCAAAGCACCCAGGCTGTCCGTCAGCGGAGTAAATGTGATGGATGATGTGGTAGAGGCTCCCGCATTTTTTGAGACCCAAACCCCTCCCCCGGTGGTTCCCACGTAGAGATGATTCCCGGTCGTGTCCGAAGGGTCCAGCGCCAGCGCCGCAATCCGTCCCGTCACCAACCCGAAGTTCGCCGAGGTGACCGCAGTCGGGCCCAGCGGCTGCCAGGTTGCAGGCGTCTGTGACTGACCCCCATCCTCACTCATCGGCACGTTAAGCTGCGCCAAGCCGACGCGCCTGGCAGCATGCCACTTTGCCCGATTTTTCTTATTCGTCAAGCCTCGCTGGGCAAGAAACCGCTGCGCCTGAATTGTTCGCGGAGGCAGATCCCGCGTCGTCCTGCCCGAAAAACTCGGCATTTCTCTATTCGTGGCATTCTGAGCGGACCCTGAGCGAAGCGAAGGGGAAATCAAAGGACCTGCGGATGTTTTTGCGGCAATCGTGGAAGCCCCAAACACTTGACCAATTGAGCCAGACCCACCGCCCTCAACCCTTTGCGCCCGTGCCATTGGACACGGCGAGAGGGCTGCAAAGACCAATGCCCCGGCTACCAAGCCTGCCCTAACTCTGCCGTTCCCTGGTCGAAAAATGCCAGGCAAACCGGAAACCCGCTCAAAAGCAAACATAGACGCACACGTCCGGAATCCGATTCCGTTTCCCCTCTCCACATCGTCCGAGGGGGAGATGAACGAAATCCAATGGAATTTGCCGTATGAAACAAACAGTTTCCGGGATTGGAATTTGCTGAGATTATAGTCCAGAAACGGGACAGTACGGATGAGGGTCGGTTAACTAAGTAAGGGCGTCGTGGACGACCCGAGTCAATAAGCCGCTATTTCTACTGCTCAGCCGCTTCGCCAACGTGCTGCCGCATATATTGTCCGGCATCGAACTTCTTCATCGTTGATGCCTCTGTCATGGTGCGCACAAGCCCGGAGATTGGCCGGTTGAACCAAGGCCTGTCATGCCTGCCCACAATGGCCCACGCAATTCCGGCATAGCCGTTCGGATCGCGCCCGTCCAGTTCATACCGGTCATTCAGCCTCACTGCCCAATCAAAAGCAGTGGCCGGATCCGGCGCCCATTCCAGAATCTTCTTCCCCCAGTACATACGGATATATCCGTGCATCCAGCCCGTCACCACCATCTCTCTCTGAGCCGCATTCCACAACTCGTCACCGGTCTCGCCGCACTCCAGTTGCTGAAAGCTGTAGCGATGCGGCCGCGCATCGCCCGCATGTTCTGTCAGTGTCTTTCTCGCCCACGGCGCCGCACAGTCCCAGGCGTCGTAATTCGGCTCATGGCGAACGAACAACACAGCTAGCTCCCGCCAGCCGATCAGTTCATCCAGAAATTTCTCGCCAGCGCTGGCCGGACCATTTCCCTGCCTTACCGCCTCTTCCACCGCCAGAGCAACCGTCAGCGGACCAATATTGCCAAAGTGCAGATAAGGCGACAGCCGGCTGGTCCCTTTAAGTTCCGGATGATTCCGCGCATCTTCGTAGTGCTTAAGTTCCAGGCGAACAAACTCGCCCAACCGTTTGAGTGCTGCGTGCGTGCCGCCGGTGAAGCTGTCCACCGGTCCCACCGAGCGGTCCAGCTTTGTAAATCCCGCGGTAATGTCTTGCTTCAGCGAGTAGCTCTCCAGCTTTTTCCGCTGCTTCCATCTGCACAGCGGCGCAATCTTCTCCGGCGCAACCAGGTACTTCGGCACCGCTGCCTTGAGATGCGGCCTGAAGTGGTGTAGCAGCACAAAGCTCCGGTTGAAGACTATGGATGGCACGACTACGTCCGCATCCACAGTCCAGTAAGGCAACTTGAGCCGCCTTGCCAGTGCCTTCCGCCATCGTTCCGGCTCCCGGCAGGGGTTTTCATCGCCGATCAACAGTGCTGCATCCACATCCGCCAGAAATGCCTCCAATGAATTGTTGGGCGGCCGCCGCACTACAAATCCCACTCCTAGCGCAGCCGCGTCCTCAGCCGCGTCTCGCAGCCCTTGGACCAGAAAGTGATAGTGGCGCAAGTTGGCATTGGGATAGTTGGAAATCACGGAGAAATAAACCACCACCGGTAAGCCAAGAAGATTTCCCGCTTCAATCGCCACATCAAGCGCCGGATTGTCCTTGATCCGCACCGCGCGCTGCATCCAGTAGACTATGCACCGCGCGCCTTTCAATGGCGGCCCACTCCGCCGCACCTGGACGCGAGGCTGATTCGCCAGCCGGGCAAGTTCTTCGGGGATTTGCGGGGCGTTGGGCATCAATTCGACCTGGTTTAGTTATAGCTTTTATTCTGCACTCACGGCGACCATACGACAGATGCTGCGCTGCCGACAATCCGTGAGGCGCAGTATGGGCACAGTCAATTTGATTCCAGGCTTTTACAATTGACCCTTTCAAGGAGATTACCTTGTCAGTGCATTCCGCTTCCGAGCAACTCTTCCAAACCGCCGGCCTCGAACAAATTAACTCCACCGAACTGTATCCCGCGCTGCATCAGGCAGGCGATGCTGGCCTGCCCATGCTCGTTGTGGAGAACAACCTCGGTCGCGCCGTCATCGCGTTGCAAGGCGCGCACCTGATGTCGTTCCAGCCAGACGGCAAGCCGGAAATGCTTTGGCTATCGCCCAAGTGCGTGCTCCAGGCCGGCAAGCCAACCCGCGGCGGCATTCCTTTGTGCCTGCCCTGGTTTGGCCCCAGTGCGGACGGCAAGCTGCAGCACGGCTTTGGCCGGATCATGGGATGGTCGCTGGCTGCCGTGGAGGCCCGCGCAGACGGCGCAACCCGCGTCGTGCTCGAGTTGGCCGGAGATGATTCAGTCTCTGCCTTGTGGCCGCATGCGTTCCGCTTTCGCCTCGAAGCTGTGGTCGGAAGCAGTCTCAAACTTGCACTGAGCGCAGCCAACCTGAGCACAACGGCGGCGCCCTTTGCCTTCGCATTCCATACCTATTTTGCCGTGCCGAATGTCGCCGATGTGCGAGTCGCCGGCCTGGAGAATTCCACGTTTGTTGACGACACCGACAAGATGGCTCGCAAAGTACAACAGGGAGAAGTGACGATCACAGCGTTTACCGATCGTGTTTACCTTGATGTTCCCGCCGTGCAAGTGCTGAAGATCCCCACCGGCAACGTGAAGATCGAATCGGGCACCAAGTGCGCAGTGGTCTGGAATTGCTGGGACAACGATAAGAACGTTGCCGATATAGGAGAAGGCAATCACGCCGGATATATCTGCGTTGAACGTTGCGACGTGGCAGATCGCGCAGTCACGGTTCCAGCTGGCGGCGAATATCAGGCAGCCATGACGCTCTCGTATTTATAGCAGTTCCAGAAATGCACCAGAAAAAAGGCCGCCTCATCGGGCAGCCCTTTTTCAATCGATTGATCAGATGATCCCGGCAGTCAAGAAAACTGACCCCTGATCTCTGATCCCTGTTTTTCTACCAGCTTCCCCAGGCCCGGCTGATATAGTCGGCCAACGTCATGCTGATCAGCGTAAGGAACATAAAGACAGCAGCACCGACGGTGAGCTTGGTCAGTTTGGTGCTGTACCAGACGTGCATGAAGAACAGCACCACCAGCGTCGCCTTGGTGGTTGCAATGGCCAGTGCGATGATGGGGTTCCAGAAGCCCAGATCGATAAACGAGGCCCATACCGTCAGTGCCGTGCCGATCAGCAGCGCAATAAGAATGACCACGTAGACCGGTGGGCCGACGATATGATGCGCGTCGTCTTCATGATGCTCGTGCTCTTCGTATTCTGTTGGCTCGCTCATGCTCGAGTTTTCCTCCCCGTTTATGTCCCATGCCTGCTGATCAAGTAGAGCAGCGCGAAGAGATAGATCCAGATAATGTCGACGAAGTGCCAGTAGAGACCGAAGTTCTCGACAAAGGTGACATGGCCCGTTGTGTAAGCCCCGGCTCGTGCGCGGAAGATCATGAATGTCAGAATTCCGATGCCGATGATCATGTGCAGCGCGTGCATGCCGGTCATGGCGAAGTAAAGCGAGAAGTAGACCTCGGTATGGACCGCCATATCCGTGGCCAGAGGCTTGTCGTGGTATTCCTTGAAAATCTCCGGATCGGACTCAGGGTTGGTGAACGACTGCAAACTGTAGTGGAAGCCGGGAACATGGTGCTTCTCAATCTTCTCGCTGTACTCGATGGTCTTGATGCCCAGAAATCCCAGCCCCAGGGTGAGGGTAAGAATCAGGCATAGAACCAGCCCGCGCCTGCGCCCCGTCTCCGCGCACCATACGCCCATGGCCATGGTAAAGCTGGAGCAGATCAGCACCAGCGTGTTCAAGGTGCCCCAAATCACATTCAACTGGTGCGAGCCGGCAACAAAAGCCGGGTAATACCAATTGCGATAGATCAAATAGGCGGTGAACAGCCCGCCGAAGAACATCACTTCCGTCACTAGGAAGAGCCACATCGCAAAGTTGGTGGTGTCGGCCTGTTGCTCGGTGGAATTGAAATGATGGCGCAGATAGGCTGGGTGCTCGTCGTGAGCTTGACCGGTGTGAGCAGCGGCCTGTTCGGCGCCATGGTCGATCGCGGAGCTATCCGGCACTGGCCACCTCTTTCTCTTTCTGGTTTTCCAGCCACTCGTAGTCGTAGGCCTCGTGGTCCATGATGGGAGTTTCAATAAAGTTTTCCGTCAGGGGCGGCGACTGCGTCTGCCACTCGAGGCCCGTTGCCTGCCAAGGATTGTCGCCTGCAATTTCACCGTACTTCAGCGACCAGACCAGGTAGAGCACCGGCAAGAGATACCCGACGCCAAGAACGGTGGCGCCGGCAGTCGAGAAGACGTTCAGAACCTGAAACTCCGGCGGATAAGCCGCGTAGCGCCGTGGCATGCCCAGCATGCCCAGGATGAATTGCGGGAAGAAGGTCAGGTTGAAACCGATGAAGGTGATCAATGCGGCAAGTTGCGAGATCTTCTCCGGATACATGCGCCCGGTCATCTTCGGCCACCAGAAGTGAATGCCGGCCAGGAACGCCATCAGCATGCCGCCCACCATGACGAAGTGAAAGTGCGCCACGATGAAGTACGTCTCCGTTAAATGAATATCGGTTCCCGAAGATCCCAGGAAGACACCCGTCAATCCGCCGATGGTAAACAGCCCCATGAAGCCGAAGGTGTAAAGCATCGGCGTCTCAAAGGTGATGGAGCCCTTGTAGAGCGTGAACGTCCAGTTGAATATCTTGATGGCCGAGGGCACGGCGACCAGCATGGTCATGAGCGAGAACACCAGCATGGAATAATTCGAGATGCCCATGATGAACATGTGGTGTGCCCAGACAAAGAAGCTGAAGACCGCGATCGCCACCGACGAGAATGCCACCGCCGTATAACCGAAGACCCGCTTGCGGCTGAAGGTGGAGATGGTCTCGGAGATCACTCCCATGCCGGGCAGAATCATGATATAGACGGCCGGGTGCGAATAGAACCAGAACAGGTGCTGAAACAGGACCGGGTCGCCGCCCTTTGTGGGGTCGAAGACGCCGATTCCCATTGTCCGTTCAAGCATCACCAGCACAATGGTGATGGCTAATACCGGAGTGCCCAACACCATCAGGATGCTGGCCGAATAATTGGCCCACACAAACAAAGGCAGCCGGAACCATGTCATCCCCGGCGCGCGCATCTTGTGGATGGTGACGATAAAGTTGAGTCCGGTAAAGACGGAACTGAAGCCCGCCACGAAGACGGCCAGGCCGGTGGTGACCACATTGGTGTTTACATAGTGTGTTGACAGCGGGGTGGTAAAGGTCCAACCCGTATCCACGCCGCCGCTCATCATGGTGTAGAGCACCATGATTCCGCCAATTACGTATAGATACCAGCTCAGCAGGTTGATCTTCGGTAACGCCAGATCCTTGGCGCCGATCATCATGGGAATGAAAAAATTGCCCAGCGTGGCCGGCACCGATGGCACCAGGAAGAGGAAGATCATGATGATGCCGTGCATTGAGAACACCTTGTTGTAGGTGTCGGTGGCCATCAGGTCGGCCTGCGGCGTCAGCAGCTCCAGCCGGATGAGCCCTGCCAGAGCCCCGCCGATGAAGAAGAAGAAAGTGATCGAGATCAGGTAAAGAATCGCAATCCGCTTGTGGTCGCCGGTCAGCAGCCAACTCAGAATCCCGTTCTCTCTGGACAGATAGTTCATCTTCGGAATTCTGGCCGTGGATTGGTCGGGAAGATTCACGATTGTGTCGCTCATTGATTCACCCTCCCTTGCGCCGCAGGCTTATGGCCAACCTGACCGGTCGCTGCCACCTTGCCTTCGCTCCCCGGCAACAAATCGGTGGTATTCAGCGTCTGCTGGACACGGTAGTCGGAGTCCAGATTCTTGATGTATTCCACCAGCGCGATCACTCCGTCTTCACTGATCTGCCCCTGGTAGGTGGGCATGATGGGCACATAGCCCTGGGTTACGTGCTGCGATGGGTTCAGAATCGACTCGCGCAGGTAAGCGTCGTCGGCGATCACTGTTCCACCGCTAGCTAAAGGCAGCTTAGCCCCGTAGACGTTGGCCAGGCTCGGTCCTCGTGCATCCGGCCGCGCATTGTGGCAGGCTGCGCAACTGAGACTCGCAAACAACCGTTCGCCGTTCTGAGCAAGCGACATGCCGCTGGTTGACTCCTTGAGCCACTTCTTGTATCCCTCCTGCGTAAGCACCACAACGTCGCCGATCATCGCCGAGTGGTTTGTTCCGCAATATTGCGTGCAGAACAGATGAAAAGTGCCAGGCGTAGTGGCTTCAAACCACACCGTCGTGTAGCGGCCCGGAATCACCTCGCGCTTCACCCGGAAGGCGGGAATCGAAAAGCTGTGAAACACATCCTGCGAAATAAGCGTCAACTGGATCGGCTTTCCCATGGGTATGTGCAGCGAGTTAATCTCATGCTGCCCGCCGGGATGCTCCGCCTTCCACATCCACTGCTTTCCCACCACGTAAATGTTCATGGCGTTGGCCGGCGGCGTGAAGACGCGAAAATAGATCAGCGCGCCCCACACAAACATCACCAGAAACAGCCCCAGCGGAATGATGGTCCAGGTTGCCTCGAGCAGCGTGGAGCCCTCAACCTGCACTGCCACCGGATGCCGCTTCTTGCTGTAGAGAATGCAAAAACTGGTGACCAGAAGAATCACAATGGTCAGCCCGATCAAGCTCACCAGCACCATGAAGAAGAGCAGCGCATCCACCTGAGGCGCAATCTTCGATGCCTCCGGCGGCATGAGCGCGAAGTTCGTCATCCACTTGACGAGAAACTCCCAAAGCACTGGACTGATGTGATTCATTCCGTTATCCGTTCACTCCTGTTCCCGATTTACCATTGCCGGACGAGTTGTTCTTCTGCCCGCGAGAGTCCCTGCGGAACATCACCAGCATGAATCCTCCCAGCGAGAAGACCGTGACCAGTCCGCCAAGTTGCACCACCCGCGCAACGATCAACGAGTGCTTGTTTGTGGCTGGATCGTAGTGGTAGCAGTAAGTCAGAATATTGTCCACCGGCGAGCCGATGCGGTTTGAAGAAGCCTCCGCCAATCCCAGCCGCAGATCCTTGGGCGAATACTCCACGCCCATGTAGTACTGCGCCAGCTTGCCCTCGGGGGTAACGATTTGAATTGAACTGGCGTGCGCAAACTGGGTCAGCTTTCCGTCCGGCCCGGGAATCTTCACGTAGCCAAATCCCACCGCCTTTGTCAGCGCGTCAATGTTCTCCTGCGTGCCGGTGAGGAAGTGCCAGCCTAAGGCCGTCTCCGGATGCCCGTACCGCTTCAGATAGTTCAGCTTCTTGGCCGCCGCCAGATCCGTTCCTTCACTGGGATCGATGCTCACTACAATCACGTTGAAGTCCCTGCCGGGAATTTCGTCTACCATCTTCAACGCGCCCGTCAGCCCGTTTAACTCCTCCGAGCAAAGCATAGGGCACTGGTAGTAAACCAGCGCCAGAATCGCAGGCTTCTTGCCGAAGTAGCTGGATAGTTGCATCGGTTTGCCCGCGTCATCAGTAAAAGTTAGGGAGAGCGGAAGTTGCTGATTCAGATTCTGCGCGATCCCCACACCGCTCAAAATTGTCGGCGGCTTGTCGCTCACCGGCGCCATCTGTTTTTCGCCGTAGTGCGAAACCTGCGCCGTCAGCGAAGGGACGAATGCCCCGGAGCATAACGCAGCCACGACCGTCGCAGTGATCACTACGCGTCGCCAATTACTCCGCATTCCGTCCGCCCTTTGCATCTTCTCCGCTTCCCTTCTGCCGGTGTTCCGTTGTTGAAGACTCTCTACTTCTGCTCTCCGCGCTTACCCGCGATCTTCTCCGCCTGCGCCACATCCTGCTCATAACCGGTACGCGCAAACCCATTCGTCAGCGGCACGGCCACCACCGGCTTCACATCCCCGGTCAGCAACGGCGCTGCTTCCACTGTCGGGGCTACCGGCAACCCTCTCTGCGCAATCAACTCCATCGCCCGCTCGATGGGAATTCTCACCTTGCCCTGCGGCTGGTCTACCCAACTGTAGTTCTCCAGCAGCAGATCCTCTTTGGCATGCAGATCGACGATCTCCTGGCTGCCGTCATCGGTCTGCAGCCGCGGCGTGGGGAACTGCTGCGTCATCGTTGCCATCTTGTTTTGCAACTCTGGACTGGAAGCCATGTTGCCCAGCGTAGTAACGTCCACCGTCTTCGCCCATTTACTCCGCGGCCCGTCTTCCTTTCTCATGTGGGCGTTGAGCACCATGCCAATTCCGTAGCAAAGGACTGCCGTCACCACTACAAAAATCGCCAGCGCGGTAAGAAACACAAGAATGCCCCTGGTCTTGACGTCGGACTTCTCATAGCCCGCGGATGCGTCGATCTCTTCCGGCGCGTGGTCCTCCGGTTGTTGCCAAATACTGTGCTCCGGGTCTTTGTCGTCATGCGTTGGCATGTTCAGGCTCCAGAATTTCCTTGAGGTGCGGGTCGTTGACTTGCACCAGCGGACGCGTCTGCAAACGCGTGCAGTAATAGGCCGTCCAGAAGGCCACCATCGCCACCGGAACAGCTATGTATTCGAGAATCCCCCAACTGAAGTGCAGATTGCGCGCCGCGTCCTTGAAGTTTGGCTCAATCAGCCAGAAAAGATCGAAGGCCCGCGCAAAGATCATCCATTGGCACACCCGCACCAACCGCTTCTTGTTGCGCTTCAAATCGCGTGACAACAGCAGCGTGAACGGAATTAACCAGTGGAAGATGAAATCGAGCGTGATGATGATGCCCCAGTGCCCGTTGATGCGATCAAGGTACCAGTTGATCTCGTCCGGCAGGTTCCCTGACCAGATGATAAGGAACTGCCCGAAGGCAAGGTAAATATTCAGCATCACAAATGCGAAGGTGAGCTTGCCCAGGTCGTGCTGCTCGGTTTGGCGCAGAATGGTGCGGAAGGGCTCGGCCTTCGAGAGAGAAATCGAGACGATGATGCCCAGCGCCAGCACCATGTATCCCTGCCCGACCAGGAACAGCAAACCGTAAACCGACGAGTACCACGTGGGATCAAGCGACATGACCCAATAGATAGCCGCGGCCGTCATTGTAAGAGCATAAACAACAATGCCCGGACCGCTGATGTTTTCAAATCGCTTGATCCACCTGGGCGTGGTAGCGGGGGAAGCCGCATCCCGTTCGAGGCCCAATGAGTTGAGCCTCCAAGTGTAAAAACCCCAAATCGCAAAGCAAACAACCCCAGCCTCCCAAAATGCCACGGGATTCAGCATGGGACGCTTGAAGTCGAGGCAGTGTGCCTGGAATTCGGTAATCAGTCCGGCCTTTAGGGCGGAGGCGGTGTCAGCCGCGCTGGAGTATTGCGCCCACAGATAAAGCTTCTTCATAGAGAGCGCGACCACAACCCAATAAACAAAAACCAGCGGTAGAGTGCGGCTCATCGCCTCCAGTGGCCGGCGCAGCAGCAATCCCCATTTGCCTCCAGAGCAGTACTGCACCATCAACAACGCCAACCCGCCCACTGAAAATCCGAAGGTCATCATCATGCCCAGCAGCCACGCCCGCAGCACATGATCGATGGACCCGTCCGCAAGAGCCAGCCCCGCGGCGATGACCGAAAAAACCAGTCCGATGGTCAGCGCGCGCGATTTCCAGCCATTTACAAAAGCCGGGGCGCCTAAATCGGCGGGAAGCGTCTTGGCGTGCGTCTCGTGAGCCATTCCTTCAGTCCTTACTTCGCGGCCGGTGCGGCCGGTTTGCTTAATGGAATCTTGATTGCGGTGGGCGCCGGAGCGGCCGGGGCCATCGCCGGGTTGCCCTGTGCCGCATCGTGCGGATACCCCTGAATTGCCGTTGACGACAACGCCCACGGTTCGGCAAACCCCTCCGGCAAGTTCTTCTCTCTCGCCACGTCCTTCAGGTTTCTCACCGTCACTCCAGCCGGCACATCTTTGTCCGTCGCCGCCTGGCTCAACTGCAATGCGCGGATGTAAGCCGCCACCGCCCAGCGGTCAACGGGAATCAGTTGCGCCGAATAATCGGGCATCGCGCCGTATCCGTGCGTCATCACATAGAAGTAGTGCGAAATCGGCTGCGCCATGCGCACCTGGTCGTGAAAGTTTCCTGCCGGCTTGTAGCCGCGATCGACAATCGCGCCCAGCCCGTTGCCTACCCGCGAGTGGCACGGCGAACAGTAAATGTTGAACCGCTCCTGCCCTCGCTCCAGAACATCAAGCGTTACCGGAAATGGCAACTCATTTTTTTCTTCGCGGTACCCGTTCGCGCCCTGAACCACTCCGGTATAAAAATAGCTATCCTCGTGCAACTGGCCGCGAGCGACGGTGTTCACCACTTGGGGCCGTGCACCGCGATGATCGGCAAACATCTCCGAGCCGCGCTGCGGAATCAATTTGGGTTCGTTTTGCATATCCTGGCGGCAACCAGCCACCAGCAGCAGCACGGCAAGGCCCGTTACGACGGCGATGCGTGGCGCCCCGTTCTTCGGGCCTCGTTCCGCCGCAAAGGTGGTTTCCCGATCTCTGATCCCTGATCTCTGATCTCCGGTCATCAGTACGCCACCTCCACCACCGAAACCGGCTCGAAGCTGGCCAGATAGGCTCTTGTTTCCAGCAGGTCGAATTTGGGGTCCAGCGCCTCCAGGCATAGGAAGAACTTGTCGTTCGTTGCCCCATCGCGAAAATTCGGCGCATTGAACAGTGGATGATAGAGCGCCGGCAGCCCGTTCAGCGCCAGCATGCCGAATCCCGCCGAAAGTCCTGCAAACAAAATCGTCCACTCATAGGCAGGCACAATGAATGCCGGCCACGAGTACAACGGCCGTCCTGCGATATTCAGCGGGTATGCCCACACCGAAACCCAGACCTCGAGCAGAAACATCGCCACCAGCCCCATCAGTCCGCCCACCAGCGTGACAAGCGGCACCCTGTTGCGATGAAAGCCGATAGCCTCGGCCGCTTCTTCCACCGGGTAAGGCGTGTAGCAATCGAGCCGCCGCCAGCCATCAATGCGCGCCTGCCGCGCAGCCCTCACCAGGTCACTCGGCGTATCGAATTCGGCCAGCAGGCCGTAGGTTCCTTCGCGTGCGGGCATCAGTCACCGGCCTCCACTGTGGATTTGGGCTTGATCTTTGCACCCGGCAGCAGCAACTTCACCTCGTTCATCGGAATCATGGGCAGGAAGCGGACGAACAGCATAAAAAGGAACGTGAATAGTCCCAGCGTGCCGACAAAGGTCATGTAATCCCACTTGGTGGCGCGGTACGTGCCCCATGCCGACGGCAAAAAATCGCGGTAGAGGCTGGTAACAATAATGACAAAGCGCTCAAACCACATGCCCGTATTCACCACAATCGAGATGAAGAACATGTAGCCGATATTCGTGCGCAACTTCCTGGACCACAACGTCGTCAACGGAATCGCCAGGTTGCAGGTAATCAGCACCCAGTATGCCCAGCCCATGGGCCCGAACACGCGGTTCCAGAACATGAAAGCTTCCCAGTGCGAGGCCGAGTACCAGGCCATGAATGCTTCCATGCCGTACCCGTAAGCCACAATGAACCCAGTGGCCAGCATCACCTTGCCCATGTTGTCGATGTGCCGTTCCGTGACCAGGTGCTCCAGGTGATAAAACTTGCGCAGCGGAATCGCCAGCGTCAGCACCATGGCGAACCCTGAATAGATGGCTCCGGCCACAAAGTAGGGCGGGAAGATAGTGGTGTGCCACCCCGGAAGAACGGCCACGGCAAAGTCGAAGCTGATCACCGTATGCACTGAGAGCACTAGAGGCGTCGCCAAGCCCGAGAGCAGCAATGCAGCCGTCTCATAGCGCATCCAGTGGCGCACAGAACCGCGCCAGCCCAGCGAGATCAATCCGTAAAAATACTGCCCCAGCTTGGACTTCGAGCGGTCGCGAAATGTGGCCAGATCCGGAACCATGCCGATATACCAGAAGACCACCGAGATGGTCGCATAAGTCGAGACCGCGAATACGTCCCACATCAGCGGCGAACGGAACTGAGGCCACACGTTCATGGTGTAAGGAAGCGGAAGCATCCAGTAAGCCAGCCATGGGCGGCCGGTGTGGATGACCGGGAACAGCCCGGCGCAGACGACAGCGAAGATCGTCATCGCCTCGGCAAAGCGGCTGATCGAGTTGCGCCAGCCCTGCTTGAACAAAAGCAGAATCGCCGAGATCAGCGTTCCGGCGTGGCCGATGCCGATCCACCAAACAAAATTGATAATCGCAAAGCCCCAGGCAACCGGCTGCGTAATCGCCCATATGCCGGTGCCCATGAGGAAGAGCCAGGTTACGGCCACCAGCAGCAGGGTCGCCCCGGCGCCGGCCACGCTGAAAATCGCAAACCAGCCCATCGGTGTATGCGGCGTCAGCACCAGCCCCGCAATTTTCTCGGTGACCGATTTGAAGGTCTCTCCCGGCGCAACGACGCGGTATTCCCCTGTTGCGGGATCGATCCGCTTTTCGAGTTGGGGATCGGGTTTTATCTCGCTGGTCGCCATCGTGGCTTTAACCCTTCGCCGGCAGGTGCTCCACCGGCGCTGTCTCAAGTTCCTGATTCGGATTCAACACCGCGGCCACATACTTGGTCCGTGGACGCGTATTGATATCGGCAAGCACCTGGTAGCTGCGCTCGTTCGCCTGCAACTTCGCAACCTTGCTCTGCTTGTCGTTAATGTTGCCGAAGGTGATTGCCGATGCTGGGCACGCCTGCTGGCACGCGGTCACAATCTCGCCGTCCCGCACCGTGCGATTCTCTTTGTCGGCCTCAATCTTCGCCGCGGAGATGCGCTGCACGCAGTAACTGCACTTCTCCATCACGCCGCGCGAACGCACCGTAACATCGGGGTTGCGCAGCAGTTTCAGGCTCTCGGTCTCAAAATCGGAGAACAGCAGGAAGTTGAAACGCCTCACCTTGTAAGGGCAGTTGTTTGAGCAGTAGCGTGTGCCCACGCAGCGGTTATAGACCATCATGTTCAGGCCTTCCGGCGTGTGCACCGTTGCGCCCACCGGGCAAACCTGCTCGCAGGGGGCGTTCTCGCAGTGCTGGCAGGCCATCGGCTGGAAGTGCGCCCGCGGCGCGGCTAAGTCGCCCTCGAAATAGGTATCGATGCGCAGCCACTGCATATTGCGCCCGATGCGCACCTGCTGCTTTCCCACTACGGCAATGTTGTTCTCGGCATAACAGCTCACGATGCAGGCGTTGCATCCCGTGCAACTGTTCATATCGATCGACATTCCCCACGCGTTGGCTTCGTTGTACTCCCAGTTGGGGAAGAGTGAAGTATCCTTGTCCGTCTTCGGGTGAGTCTCGCCCTCGTTGGCAAATCCCGGATCGGCCCTGTACTCGTCTAGCGTCGCGTAGCGAATAATGCCGCGCTCGCTAATCGCCTCATCGGCTTCCAGCGAATTATTCCCGTTGCCCTGTCCGCCAACAAGCTTCGACCGGTGATCCTGGAAATGGCTTTTGGTTACAGCCACGCCCCACTTGCCCTCGACCTTCTTGATCGTACCCGTCGCGTAAAACGGAGCCCACGAGTTGCGAATCAAGTAAGCATTGAATCCCGCGCCCGAGCCTACGCGCCCCGCAAACTCGCGCCCATATCCGAGGTGCACAGTAACCGAATTATCCGGATGCCCCGGAACCACGATCACCGGCGCCTTCACCTTGCCGTTGCCCACGCTCAATTCGACAATGTCGTCTTCTTCAAGACCAAGCCTGGTAAGCGTCGCGCCTGAAACCAGCGCCGCATTATCCCAGCTAAGGCTCGTCACCGGCTTAGGCAACTCCTGCAGCCAGCCCACATTCGACCACCGCCCGTCATAAACATTCGGATCGGGCCGGAAGATGATTTCGATCGAATCCTTTGGCGAAGGCGCGGGAACCTTGGGAACTGGGGTACCTGGACCGGCCTTGGCCGTCTTGTCGAAGGATGTTCCCTCAATCCAACCATCGTGCAGCGCTTTGCGCCAACCGGTTTCAAAGTCGCCTTTGATCACCGGCTTCCAGGTTTCGCGCACCGCTTCATACGCGCTGAGCCCCGGCTCGTTCAGCAGGATCTGAAGAACATTGTGCGCAGACTTGCCTCCGTAGAGAGGATCGATTAGCGGCTGCACAATAGAAACCGTTCCGTCATAAGCTCGCGCATCCGACCACGACTCAAGAAAGTGCGCCGCTGGTATGTGCCAGTGCGCAATCTGTCCCGTCTCATCCACGTGTGAGCCCAGATGCGCTACTGTTTTGGCATTGTTGAAGGCCGCAGCAAATTCCAGATCGGCAGGCGCGTCATAAATTGGATTGGCGTTGAGAATCACGAGCCAATCCACCATGCCAGAATTCAAATCCGCCACCAGCCCCTTGATATCCGCAAGCTGGTCACCGGTAGGAAATGGTTCCAATGGATCGGAGGGGAGAGTAACCTTTGGTGGTAAAGGTAGAAGAATAGCGGTCTTACTGAAGTTCCCTAGCGCACTATTGATTGCGAAAGCCAGAGAATTCACGGTCGGATCCTGGTATAGACCCGGAATTACCACACTCTTACCGGCGTGAGCTTTCAGATCCTTCGCCAGCGCGGCAAGAAACTTCTTCTGCTCATCCGTCCAGTTGTAGGCCGGAGCCTCAACGCCAGCAACTCCAACAGCCTTGGCAAGCTCCGCCGCAAACGCCGGAATCTCGCTCGCCCGCAGCCCTAGCCGATGCTCTGCCTTCAACCCCGTCGTTGTCGGGGTGGACTCAATGACATAAAGCCGATTTAGCTTCTCAGGCGATTTACGCCGCTCCGCATATTCGCGAACCAGCTTGTGAAAACCGGGGAAGCCGGCGCCAGAAAGAAATTCCGCATCGAGCGAAACAATCACATCAGCTTCGGCCAGCGCATACTGAACATTCTGTCCGCTCTGCGCAGCCGTCCCCGCAACCGCAGGGTCATACTGTACGAATTTCGCTTTCGGCCAAGCATTCTGAGCAGCCTTCCACTGCCGCGCCAGCGTTGGCGAAGTGATGGTCGAGCTAAGAAAATAGATCCCTGTCCCATCCTTGGTCTCCGCCGCCTTGATACGCAGCCCCTCGGCAAACTCCGCCCACTCGCGGTTCTCTCCGCGATAGGTCACGTGCTGCGAACGGTCAGGATCGTAAAGGTCCAGTAGCGTCGCCTGCGTAAACGGGTCCGACGAGCCCTGGTTGTATGGATGTTCCGGATTGCCATCGATCTTGATGGGCCGGAACTGATCGCTCTTGACCAGCAGCGGAACTGCCCCGGTCACAAACGGATGAGCCGTTGCAAAATACATCGGCTTGCCCAGAATCAAATCTTCCGGCGCCTTGACGTAGGGATAGATCGGCTCATCTGGCTGCTTGGTGCATCCGGCCAGCCCGGCCAGCGCCAGCGAAGCGCCCATCAACTTCATAAACCCGCGCCGCGAGACCGGATCGACCCACTCCTGCGCCGCGCTGGGGAACTCCCGTTCCACCGCCGCCTGAAACTCCGGCGTATCGGCCAGCTCATCCACCGACCGCCAATACCGCTTGCCCTTCAAGGGCTTCAACTCCGCGCGCACCTGGTCCAGCGTCATCGGCTCGCCGGCGTTCTTCGTCTTCCCATCCACGGCAATCCCCGTCTGGTTCCTGCATCCGCTCTTCCGCCCGCTCACTTTCTTGCTCATCGGTGGCAGACCTCGCAACTGGTCAGATCTTTCGGAGTGCGAATCTTGTAGTGGTCCACGAGAAAATGCCCCAGTTCATCCTGGCTGGTGAATTTCTGGTACTTCGGCGCAACCGGTAACGAAGCCGCGGCCACATCCCCCGTCACTCCATGCTCAAGTGGGAGTTGCAGTGAGGCGACTTCAGCGCCGGCAACGCTCGGATCTTTGGTCGTGCAACTCACGCTCTCGGCCGTCGGCAGTCCCGTTTTCTCATCGCCTACCGTGCACCACACCGGCCTGTCCTCGACCGGCTTCTCCCACGCCATGTTGTAAATCTCGCTCGTCGGCCGCAGGTTTTTCGCCGGATTCCGGTGGCAGTCAAGGCACCACTCCATCTGCAGCGTATTCTGCGCGTACATCAGCGGCATCTGGTCCACGCGACCGTGGCAGCTTGCGCAGCCCAATCCCTTATTCACGTGAATCTCGTGACTGAAGTAAACATAATCCGGCAGGTCGTGAACCTTGATCCACGGCAGCGACTGCCCCGTAGCCCAACTCGAACGCACCGGCTCCAGCAGTTGGGCGTTGGTCCATATTTGTGCGTGGCAGTTGATGCAGGTTTTTGTAGGAGGGATTCCGGCGTAGCTCGACTTTTCCACAGTCACATGGCAGTACTGACACTGAATGCCGAGTCCCTGCACGTGGTGTTTATGGCTAAAAGGCACCGGCTGGTCCGGCCGCTGACCCTGCCGCGTCACCCATGGTGAGCGCTGCAGCTCGTTCAGCGTGACCCCCAGGGCAATCGTGATCAGCCCCGTCAACACCAGGCTCGCACGAGCCAAAGCGTTGGAACTGCGGTCAAATATCTGCGCCATGAATACTTTCCTTGCCTGGCTTGCTTTGCTTGGGTACGCCTACAGTTGAGATGCACCTACCGTGACAACGGTCACACATTTTGTGTACGAAAATGATTTCCAGGCAAAACTCACCTACGAGGCGGAGGACCTCGAAAAAAATAATATAACAGCCAACGACCACTTCAGGAAAATAAAGATGCCGTAAATACATTTCCTGTATTGTGAAGTGTGAATTTCAGACCTGCCGATGTTGGTGGCGGAGGGCAGGATCGAACTGCCGACCTACGGGTTATGAATCCGTCGCTCTAACCATCTGAGCTACTCCGCCGGAGTGGTGGTTTGGATGCGCGGCCTGAATGGCTGCACCGGGCTGTGCACAATCGACATCCGCGCACAAGTCCCAGTTCTAATGATACGGTCGCCAGGATTTGTGGTCAAACCTGCGGAGATGGTTTTCTGCGCGGAGTAGTGGCGAACGTGAGCCCTCCCTCGCCGCTCGTGTAAACTCGCCTGCATGAGTACGTTCCGCATTGCCGGTGTCATTCCCGCTCGGCTCGGCTCCACGCGGCTCAGCCGCAAGGTGCTGCGCTCCATCGCCGGCCGGCCGATGGTGGAATGGGTCTGGCGCGCCGCCGCTCAAAGCGGCCTGATGGACCCAGTCGTGGTAGCCACTGATTCTGAAGAAGTAGCCGCCGTCTGCCGGGAGCGCGGCATTCCCGCAGTGATGACCTCGCCCGATTGCCAGAGCGGGTCCGACAGGGTGAGAGAAGCAGCCCGCCAGATCGACGCCGATATCTACGTCAATATCCAAGGCGACGAACCAACGCTCACACCGGATTTTTTTCCGCCGCTGCTCGCGCTCTTCTCGCGGCCCGAGGTCGAGGTCTCCACGCTGGTCGTCCGCTGCCCCGCCGAGGAAATCGACGACCCCAACGCCGTCAAGGTGGTCACAGCCCTCGACGGGCGCGCGCTCTACTTCTCCCGCTCCACCATCCCCTACGACCGCAACGGCGCCGGCTTTGTCGGCTATCGCAAGCACCTGGGAATTTACGCCTACCACAAGGCCGCGCTTGAAAAATTTGCCTCCCTGCCGCCCTCCATAATCGAGCGAACCGAACGCCTTGAGCAGCTCCGCCTGCTCGACAACGGAATCAATATATATGTTGCCGAAGCCCCTCGCGACACAATCGGCGTGGATACGGAAGAGGATTTGCTGCGAGCCGAAGCGGTGCTGAATAAAATCGAGCAGACCGGCCGCAAGTAGTCAGTCAAAAATAATCCGAATTGCGCGCAAGAATCGGATAGCGCGCCGTCCCAATATCGGCGACGATGAACTCATGAATCGAACGTCCCAAACCGCATCCCGCGAACCACAAACGCACCGTGCCCCATCCTTGCGATTTCCTTCTATCGCAAGGATGGGAGACCACAAATCCAGTTCTGCGCCCATCGACCCCGAATCCGCCTGGCGGCAGATACTGAGCCGCGATCCAGACGCCGGGTTTTTCTACGCTGTCACTACCACTGGCGTCTTCTGCCGCCCCAGTTGTTCCAGTCGCCGCCCGCTCCGGGCTAACGTCCGCATCTTCCGCTCGACTGATGCTGCGCGCACTGCCGGCTTTCGCCCCTGCAAGCGCTGCAAGCCTGATGCGGTGCGTAGCAACCCTGTGGACGAGATTCGTTCGTATATTGAAGCCAATCTCGATCGATGCATTCCGTTGGCCGAATTAGGCGGTCTTGTCCATCTCAGCCCCTTCACCGTGCAGAAGCTTTTCAAGCAGAAGCTGGGAGTGAGTCCGTTTCAGTACTACAGGGCGTTGCGTGCACGATCACTGCGCGCCGCGCTCAAACAAGGAGGCAACGTGACCGACGCAATCTACAACGCCGGATTCGGTTCTTCCAGCCGCGCCTATGAAGGCGCGCAACTGGGCATGACGCCTACTCGCTTTGCCCAAGGCGGCAGCGGCGAAAAAATCAGCTACGCTACCGCGCGCTCGCCTTTTGGCTGGATTGTTGTGGGAGCGACCCAACGCGGCCTTTGCTGGCTCGCTCTTGGAGCTACCTCGTCTGAGGCGGAGACAAGCCTTCGCGAAGAGTTTCCTTTGGCCAGCATTCGCCGCGATCCTTCACTTTCGCGACTTGTGGATGCGGCGCTGCGTGAAGTCTGCGGGCCTATTCACTCATCCAAAAAGTTGGCCGCACCACAGGTGCCCCCAACGCAGGTGGACCTGCGCGGCACCGCCTTTCAACTCCGCGTTTGGCAGGCTTTGAGGGCTATTCCGCGAGGGCAGACGCGCAGTTATAGCCAGTTGGCGCGAGAGCTTGGCAATCCGAAGGCTACCCGCGCTGTGGCTCGCGCTTGCGCTACCAATCGCGTGGCGCTGGTGATTCCATGCCATCGGGTAGTCGGCGTCAGCGGCTCCCTCACCGGCTATCGCTGGGGAATCGATCGCAAGCGTCAACTGCTCGAAGCTGAGAGCAAGCTTCTACCCTAACTCACCGCCAGATGCAACGCGGGCCGAGACACGAGCTGAAACGGCCGCACAGATAAAGGTCACCGTGTAAAGCCCCCGGCGGCGTAGATTGTCTGTCCGTTGATCCAGCCAGCGTCTTCAGATGCCAGAAAGGCGACGGCAGTGGCGATGTCGTGCGGCTGGCCGATGCGGCCCAGTGGCGTGCCTGCTGCGGCTCCTTTATCGAACTCGCTGCCGATAAAGCCCGCTGCGTGCGTACCCTCGGTCTCGACAAGGCCGGGATTAAGCGCGTTTACGCGAATCCTCTTTGCGCCGAGTTCTTTTGAAAGCGCAACAGTGATAGAGTCCACAGCCCCCTTGGTGGCGCTATAAACTGCCCCTCCAGCTCCAGCCATCTTCCCTACCACTGAGCCGATATTGATGATGCTTCCACCGGCCGGGTTGAACCGGGTGACTGCCGCCTGAGTGACCAACAAAAGACCAAGAACATTTGTATCGAATTGTTTATGAAAATGCTCCGGCGTGATCTGTTCAAGGGCGCCAAATTCATATATGCCGGCGTTATTGACCAGAATATCGATGGGGCCAAGCTGGGTGGCTACGGCGTCCACCAACTGAGAAACACTGGCTGGATCGGCCACATTGGCCTGAACTGCGATAGATTTACCGCCGCCAGCATTGATCTCTGCGACGATTTTTTCCGCGGCGGCCTTGCTGCCGGAATAGTTGACTGCGACTGCGGCACCGCGCGCCGCCAGTTCACGGGCGATGGCCGCGCCAATGCCCTTTGATGCGCCCGTGACCAGCGCAACTTTACCTTTTAGACTGCTCATTGATTGCTCTGCTCCATGGCCGAAACATTACGACTTCGACAATATCGAATTGATTAATGACCAGGCAGATTGGATTCAAAACTATTGTGGAAATGGTGCGCGGAGCGGTTTCTCGCTTTGTTGAGCGCAGCAAATCGCTAACTCTGTTTATTCCCCACTGCCAGCAAGGTTTGAAACTGCGGAGTCTCCGGCTCTTTGTGGACTACTGAGGTCTCTATATCTTTGAAGCCAGCTTTTTCTAGCATGGATTCGACCTCCGATTCACTGAAGCCCAGCCACTCGTCGGCATAAAGCTCGCGGGCTTCTTCAAAACGGTGCTTTACTAGGTCGAGAAGAATGATGCGGCCGCCGGGGTGGAGGATTCGCCATGCATCGGCGACGGCTCGCTCGGGGTGCAGGGCGTGATGGAGGGATTGTGAGAAGAAGACCAGGTCGACGCTTGAGTCTTCGATGGGAATCTCTTCCATATCCCCGAGACGGTATTCGACGTTTTTTATGCCGTGACGCCGGGCCTGCTCGCGGCCAACCTCGACCATGCGGGCGGAGGTATCGACGGCGATGACTTTTTTGGCGCGCTCTGCGAGCAGAAGGGCAAAGGCTCCCTCACCGGCGCCGAGATCGGCTATGACCATGGGTGGCATGAGGCGAAGCAGCGCTTCGGCTACGCTCTTCCACGATTTTCCCGGGACGTAGTCTTTGCCCAGACGGCCGGCCACGCTGTCAAAAAAGCTGCGCATTTTGTCCTGTCGCTTTTTTACGACGCGACGCATGGAGGCCTGGTCGGCGGCGGATTCAGGGATTTCATTGCGTGCCTGGGTGAGCAGCTCAGCAACGACTCCGTCGGCAGTCTTTATGCGATAGAGATTGCTTTTGCCGGTGCGGCGGTCTTCAACCAGACCGACCTGTTTGAGCTGCGAAAGGTGGGTAGAGATGGTGCTTTGGCCCATGGAGAGAATCTCCTGCAGTTCGGCGACGGAGAGTTCTTCGCCGCGTAGAAGCAGAAGGATGCGGAGCCGGTTGGGATCGGCCACAACGCGAAGAATTTTTACGATTGACGCCATAGGCAAGTTCTGGTACATATCAATGTATCACGATTTGACGATATAAGGAGATTCATTATGGCAGCTTCGACTCTCGAAGTCACGAATTTGGGATACAAAGTAGCCGACCTCGCTTTGGCCGACTGGGGCCGCAAAGAGATCACAATCGCCGAGCACGAGATGCCGGGATTGGTTTCGATCCGGAACAAGTATGCGACCGCCAAGCCGCTGAAGGGCGTGCGCGTAACCGGCTCGCTGCATATGACGATTCAGACGGCGGTGCTGATTGAGACGCTGGTCAGCCTGGGCGCCGAAGTGCGCTGGGCAAGCTGCAACATTTTCTCCACGCAGGATCATGCAGCCGCAGCCATCGCCGCATCCGGCGTGCCGGTCTTCGCCTGGAAGGGCGAGTCGCTCGAAGATTATTGGTGGTGCACCTACCAGGCGCTGGCTCACAAGGGCGGCAAAGGTCCGCAACTGGTGGTGGACGACGGCGGCGATGTTACCCTGCTGATCCACAAAGGCTATGAGCTGGAAGAGGGCGACAGGTGGGTCGATGGCCCCGCCGAGAGCCACGAAGAGCAGGTGATCAAGGATCTGCTGAAGAAAGTCCACGCCGAAGACCCGCAGCACTGGCACAAAGTAGTCAAGGAGTGGCGCGGAGTCTCTGAAGAAACCACAACCGGCGTTCACCGTCTTTACAAAATGCTGGAGCAGGGCAAGCTGTTGGTTCCGGCCATCAACGTAAACGATTCGGTGACCAAGTCGAAGTTTGATAATCTCTACGGCTGCCGCGAATCGCTGGCCGACGGCATCAAGCGCGCAACTGACGTAATGGTTGCCGGCAAGGTCGCGGTTATCTGCGGGTATGGGGACGTGGGCAAGGGCTGCTCGCATTCCCTGCGCGGCATGGGCGCGCGGTGCATCGTGACAGAAGTTGATCCTATCAACGCGCTACAGGCGGCCATGGAAGGCTTCGAGGTCACCACCGTGGAAGAGACTCTTGGCCGCGGCGATATTTACGTCACCACCACCGGCAACGTGGACATCATCACCCTCGAGCACATGAAGCGTATGAAGGACCAGGCGATCGTCTGCAACATCGGCCACTTCGACAACGAAATCCAGATGGACCGGCTCAACCGCGAGGCGGGCGTGACCAAGCTGAACATCAAGCCGCAGGTGGACTTCTATACTTTCCCTGATGGACACGGGATTTTTGTGCTGGCCGAGGGCAGGCTCGTGAACCTGGGTTGCGCAACCGGGCACCCCAGCTTTGTAATGAGCAACAGTTTTGCCAACCAGACGCTTGCGCAGCTCGATCTGTGGGCGAACAAGGACAGCTACAAGATTGGCGTTTATGTGCTGCCGAAGAAGCTGGACGAAGAGGTTGCCCGGCTGCACCTTGAAAAAATCGGTGTAAAGCTGACTACGCTTACTCCGAAGCAGGCCGACTACCTGGGCGTGCCGGTCGAAGGGCCTTACAAGGCGGAGAATTACCGGTACTAGAATTCTTTTCAACTTCTTTTGCGTCCCAGGCATCCATAAAAATGGCGGCCTGGGACGCATTTTTTTGAGAGATCAAAAATGTGGGTAATGCGGGCCGTGCACCGGATCACGTGCAATTCAAGATTGTCCCAGGAGACTTTATGGGCACAGCAGATATGAGTAGTTCACTGAGGCGGGTCAACGGCCTCTCCGTCGCATCGGCGGTTCTTATGATTGCCGTGGGAATTCTCGCCATTGCATTGCCTCTGGCGGCGGGGATCGGCGTTTCGATCTTTGTCAGCTGGCTGATCTTTTTCACCGGATTCGCGCATCTGGCTTATGCATTTGCAGCGCGAGGCGCCGGAGGGTTCATTTGGCGGTTGATGCTGGGAATCGTCTATATCGCGGGCGGCTTGTACCTGGCTTTTCACCCCGGCCTCAGCCTGGTGTCGTTCACGCTGGTTCTGGCATTCATTCTCTACCTTGAGGGATTTATGCAGATACTGGCGTACTTCAGCATGCGCGCGCTGCCGGGAGCGGGATGGATCCTGTTCGACGGCATCGTGACACTGCTGCTGGGGTTGATGATCGGGTTCAGTTGGCCCTCGGCTTCGGCCTGGGCGATTGGAACGATTGTCGGCATCAACTTCCTGTTCAGCGGAGTCACGCGATTGGCACACGCGGGGGCGCCCGGCAAGGCGCTCGCGAGCTGAGCGGAGATTCCAGTAATTTTTTAGTGTGGAAATTCCCTCGGACGGGACCGGGTACTCAGACCCGGCTTCAGTTGAGGTTTGGCCTTTGGGGGAACTGAAAGTCCGTGCTGGACTTTCGCCCTATGGTTGTGTTCCGCTTCAGGCAAGGAAGATGCGCCAGAACCCAGGAGCATGCAAGCTTTCGAACCCTTGCCGAGGAGAGAGACAAAACATGCTGGAGTATTTGATTCATATAGCGCCGTTGGGAACTTTTCTGGCGACCATCGTCTGGTGCCTGATCGGCATGCCGACGATGATTGCCGCCTACTATCAATCATGGAAGGCGCGGCAGGAGGCTCGGGCTGCGCGCGAAGGGACGCTCGAAAGCAGGAACTGCCTGGAGTTCGTCAACGGAAGCGGCAGTTGCATCAACCTGGTGCCGTTGGAGACCCTGCACTCGCTGCCAAAACCGGGAGACGTGGTTCTGCTGCCCGGCCACGGATTCGGCGGGAAAGATGAGTTTGTTCCCGGCGCATACCTGGTGGAGACTATCGAGCACATCTATACGCAGTGGAGTCACAAGGGAAGCCGGCAGCAGGAGGCGCGGCTGACCAAGGCTGTGGCGCAGGTGAAATCGCTCAATCCTACGCTTGCGCACGAAGGGTAAGTCGAGCGCACAATGCGGCTGACAAGAGGTCAAGAAAAGCTATCGCCGCTTGCGATTGACGAGCCGGTGGTAAAAATTCCATAGCGCGCTGTGCAGCAACTTGGTCTGTTTGGCCTTTAGCGCGGCATAGGAATGCTCTACATAGATATCGAACTCCGGCGGCCAGCCGATGGTGGAGCGCCGCTCAGTGTAGTCGCCCTCCGCCCACTTAGCCAGCACCGCCTTGTAACCGCTGACATGAGTTACAAAATCGAGCAGGCAATGCGGCATCTGCTCCTCGACGATCAGGTAGGCCTTCTCAATAATGATCTTCTCGCGCACGTCGTTGAGGGGCATGAAGATGGTGGTCATCCACAGCACCCACTCCTTCATTTCCTCGTCGAGAATGGGAAAGCTCTGCGTCTTGCCCTGCTTCCTGAGCAGCGACCGGTAGGCGATATTTCCGGCCTGGGAGGCGATATAGAGCGGGCCATAAAACTCGTTCAGCCGCTTGTTCACCAGGTCAAGCTTGTCGCGGCGTCTTGCCAGCATTCGCGCGCTTAAAAAGGTAACCAGGTAGCCGGCAAATGCCAGTACCACTGTGAGCACGTATGCGTTTTGCAGAGAGTTCGGAAGGAAGATGGTCGATGTGTCGTCCATGGGTGACTTGCCTTGCCGTCGAGTATACGCGCGCGAGCGACGAAAGGAATATGACTCCCGTTGTGGCGGCGAGTAAGACGGTTCCAAAACGAACTTGTTGCGGAGAGCGGAAAGGGACTCAGTCCACGTCGTTGGCCATGAAGACTTCAACGGGCGGGTTGCTGGTCAACTGCGTATCTACGATCAGCACCGTATATACATCGCTGCCTGTCAGGTTGAGCGCCATGGAAGTGTATTTGGGCGTGAGCACGCCGGTAGGCGTGATCACCATGGTCACGGTCTGCGAGGTGATGCTGATATAGCCGGCAGTTGCGCCCACAGACAGGTCCGTCACAATAGGAATGCTGTCGGCCAAGGTACTGCCGGAGGGAACCATATATACGTCCACACCTCCAGTCTTGGGCGCCTGGTTGAGGAAGCGGAAGGCCGAGTGGCCCTCGGCCGCCGCAATCTGCTGGTCTTCAAGAACAGTGACCAAGTAACCGTTGGGGGCTGCGCCGTTATCGGTGAGAAAAACCGAGTGCTGATGGCCGGCGAGCAGCGTGCCGTTGGAGGTGACCAGAGCCGCGCCTCCGGTTGCCGCCGTCACCTGGATGAGCGCGTTGTTCGAGGATGGGAGCGTTCCATAGGGGGTGATGGTGCCCTGGCCAATATTATGGGCGATTTGTACGCCTTCCACCTCAATATTCACGGCCGGGGCTATGTAGGATGCATCGATGGCCCTCACCAGGCTCGGCTGGGTGTAACTGGCCACTTCTTCACAGGAAGTAAGGCCAAACGCCAGGGCTAGCGAGGCTGCCGCCGTTACGGCGAGGCCGGACAGCGTCAAACGCCACGCTCCCTGCATCTGCAAATTCCGAAATCTCTTCATCGTGCGCATCTTCAGAAAGTGCAACTCAAACCTCCCACCCATAGTACAGCGGAGTGTTGGGAAAAGTTTACGACATTTCTTCGCTCTGGTCCCGAGAGGGACAAAGCTGGGAACGTCCCTGGCCTGTGCCCGCAGCCAGCAGGCTCACAGTCCGCCGTGGAACCGCCCGAAAGCGCGGGCCAGCATCAACGACATAACCAGAATCCCCGCCCCCAGAACGAGCACATGCCCGGTTTTGCGCAGATTGAAGCCGCCCACGCGGCAAATCAACAAGTAGGCGACGGCAAGATTGAAGAGTCCCCACAGGACATTGACCGTTGCGGAGGACAAGCCTACTCCCGGTGGCGACGCAAACGGACTCTGAAATGCTTGTCCAGATATCCCGTTACCAAGATGCGGCAGTGTGTTGGCCAGAAACGCGCCCCCGAAGAAATACGCAACGTAATGGTACCAGCGCATGGAATTTCCTTTCGTTTTGAGAATCCCATATTAGCAGGCGCCTAGCTCGCTCCCAGGTAGACAAATCGGGCCAGAAAGAGCGCGGCAAGCACATAGAGAAGCCAGTCTTGCCGGCGGAACTTTCCCGTGGCCAGATGGAGCACCACCCATGCGATGATGCCGAAACCGAGCCCGTTGGCGATGGAGTAGGTAAGCGGAATCAGCATCAGCGTCAGGAACGCGGGAACCGCGACCAGCGGATCCTTCCACTGAATCTCGGTCACCGTAGACAGCATCAGCGAACCCACCAGGATCAGCGCCGGAGCGGTGGCTGCCTGCGGCACGATGCCTACGAACGGAGCGGCGCCGATGGCCGCGAGAAACAGAAGGCCGGTAACGATGGGGGTCACGCCCGAGCGGCCGCCGGCCGCGACTCCGGCCGTGGACTCTACATAACTGGTGACGGTTGAAGTGCCGGTCAGCGATCCGAAGATGGTGGCCGTCGCGTCGGTGAAGAGAATCCGGTTGAGTCGCGGAATCGAGTGGTCGGGCAAAATCAGTCCAGCCCGCTTGGTGACGGCCATCAGGGTGCCCAGGTTGTCAAATACGTCCACGAAAAAGAAGACGAACACAATCTCCAGCAGCCCTTTGCTGAGCGCGCCGCGAATATCGAGTTTGAAGGCGGTACTTGCCAACGATTGGAAGCCTCCGGCAGCGGGCGTCCAGTGCGTCAGCCCCATTGCCCATGCAAGCCCGGTCGTGGCCAGGACACCCATCAAGATTGCGCCCCGTACCTTCTTCACCTCCAAAGCCACCATCAGGATCAGCCCCACGAGGGCCAGCACCGCAGTAGGGTTGCGGATGTTTCCCATGCCGACCAGCGTGTCGGCGTCGCCCACCACCAGCCCGGCGTTGCGGAAGCCGATGAAGGCGATGAAAAGTCCGATGCCGCTGGCAACTGCGGCGTAAAGCTCGTGGGGAATGGCGCGCAGAATCATCTTCGTCGTGATGGGTTTGAGGATCCCCGGAATCTTTTCATAGAACTCGCCGAAGATTGAACGCCAAATCCTCCGCCGGATTTCGGCGGTATTGAGATAGAGGAACAGCACGCCGGAGAGAAAGACAGCTCCCAGGGCGGTCTGCCACGGCATATGCATCTTGATGCAAACGGCGTACGCAAAGTAGGCGTTGAGGCCCATTCCGGGGGCCAGCGCGATGGGATAGCGCGCCACTATGCCCATCATGATTGAAGCAAAGCCGGCAGAGAGACAGGTGGCCGCGGTCACGGCAGCCAGCGGCATCCCGGCTGCGGCCAGGATGGCCGGGTTCACCAGCACAATGTAGGCCATGGTCACAAAAGTCGTGACCCCGGCCAGAATTTCGGTGCGCCAGTTGGTCTTCAGGCGCGTGAATTCAAAATAGTTTTCCAGTCGCTCGAGCATAGGTGGGTATCTATAGAAGACTACACGACTGTCGCGGCGCACAAGGTTTGTAGCAGTGTTAGCTACCGCTTCCTGCACATGCTCCGGAAAACGCGCTTACCCCAAAAGTTTGGCGGCTTCCTTGGCGAAATAGGTAACGATGAAGTCCGCCCCCGCGCGGCGAATGCCAAGCAGCGATTCGAGCATGGCGCGATCGCGATCAAGCCAGCCTTTCTCAAACGCCGCCTGCAGCATGGCATACTCTCCAGAGACTTGGTACGCGCCCATGGGCACGTCAACAAATTCACGAGCCGCACGCACCACGTCCAGATAGGGCATGGCCGGCTTCATCAGGATCATGTCCGCGCCTTCTTCGAGATCGAGGTCGATCTCGCGCAGGGCCTCGCGGAGGTTGGCACCGTCCATCTGGTAGGACTTGCGGTCGCCGAATTGGGGCGCCGAAGCTGCCGCCTCACGGAATGGCCCGTAAAATGCCGAGGCAAACTTTGAGGCATAGCTCAGAATGGGCGTATCGGAATGCGCCTCTTCGTCGAGAGATTTGCGAATGGCGGCTACGCGGCCATCCATCATGTCGCTGGGCGCCACCACGTCAGCACCGGCTTTGGCCAGGCTGACGGCCGTGCGGGCCAGTTGGCGGAGCGTGGAGTCGTTATCCACAACCCAGCCCTCGCGGGTTTCGATCACCACGCCGCAGTGACCGTGGCTGGTGTACTCGCACAGGCAGACGTCGGCAATCAGCACCAGTTTTTTGGCGGCGTCTGACTTTTTCAGCGCACGCAGAGCCTGCTGCACAATGCCGAATTCTTCCCACGCGCCTGAGCCCTGCACGTCCTTGTGCTCGGGCAGTCCGAAGAGCAGCAGCCCGCCCAGCCCCAGATGCGCGGCTTCCTCGGCCTCGCGCACCGCCTCGTCTATGGAGAGGTTGAAGACCCCCGGCATGGAACTCACCTCGCGCCGCACGCCTTCGCCAGGGCAAATGAACAGGGGATAGATCAGGTCTCCGGGTTCGAGAACGGTTTCCCGCACTAGCGCCCGCAACGATTCACTGCGCCGCAACCGGCGCATCCGCGTCTCAGGAAAACTCATGGTGCTGATTGTACTGCGAAAGCTGCCTGCCGCGTGTAACCCGTTTGGGTTAGACCAGTTGCTCGTACAGCATGGCGTCCCAGTAGCCCAGCAGCATCCCCAAGGTCCAGATGCCCTGTGCGCGACACCTTCCAACTGTAAATTGGGCTGGATTGGAGAGGCGCTGAAGCCAGGTTTGACGGCGTCATCCCATGCGGCATAGTCTCAAATGACAACAACAAACAAAGGGGATCGCGCCGCATGAACCGCAAGCTTGGAATGCCGGCCATAGCCGGGGTGTTGATGTGTGCTCTTTTCTCATCTTCTGTTTGCCGTGCGCAGCATCAGCAGACGCTGAACAAAGATGATCAGTCTCTGATCGCCGGAATGCTGCGTTAGGCTCATGACGATGTCAAAAAGTATTATTACGATCCCAATTTGCAAGGCCTGGACTGGGATGCGCGCTACCGGCAATATTCCGCTCAGATTGGAGCAGCGCCCAATCTAGGCGAAGGATTCGCAATTGTCGCAGCCTTTCTCAGCGGGCTCAAGGATTCGCATACTTTCTTTACGCCACCCATGCGCGGCGCCTGGTTCGATTCTGGCTATCGTTACGAACTGGTGGGAAATGACTGCTTCATCGACCGGATTCGTCCCGGCACCGACGCCGAATCGAAACTGCACATTGGCGATCAGATTCTGACTCTGAATGGCTTCAGAGTGGATCGCGGTGATTTTCACGATATTAGCTACTATTTCAACTCTCTTGCTCCACAGGCGTCTGTCCAACTTAACTTGCGTTCGCCGTCGGGAGACGAACGCCAGATCGTCGTGAATACTCTGGTCAAGCCCCACAAGCAAATCCTGGATATAACGGATCAGTCAGATTACTGGGATCTGGTCCATCGCAGCCAATATGCTTATCTCACGTCGCGTCCGCGGACAGCCGAAAACGGAGATATCATCATCTGGCAGCTACCTCGGTTTGACCTCGATATCGACAGAATCGAGAAGACCATTGGCGCGGCGCGCAAGCACAAGACGCTCATTCTCGATCTGCGCGGGAACCCCGGCGGAAGCATTGATACCTTGAAGTTCATGGTGGGATCGTTGTTTGACCATGACATCAAGATTTGCGACCTTGTCGGCAGGAAAGATAACAAACCGTTAATCGCAAAACACCACGGAACCCCCTTCACCGGCAAGCTGATCGTGCTGGTCGACTCCGGTTCAGCCTCATGCTCAGAACTTTTTGCCCGCGTGGTTCAACTCGAGCACCGTGGAAAAGTGATCGGAGACAAGACGGCCGGAGCCGTAATGGAATCGAGGCACTACAGTGAATCGCAAGGAGCGGACGCCAGAGTCTTCTACGGATTCAGCGTAACCGAGGCCAACGCGATCATGAGCGACGGCAAGAGCCTGGAAAAAACCGGGGTCACACCGGACGAACAGCTGTTGCCTACCGCAGCCGATCTAGCCGCGGGCCGCGACCCTGTGCTGGCACACGCAGCGGAACTGGGCGGTATGAAACTGGACTCGGTTGCGGCAGGCGGATTGTTTCCGTTCGAGTGGCCGCGGGTTTAATGGAGCGGGCGCGCTTAAGTCAGTTGCTCGTAGAGCGTAGTGTTCCGGTAGCCGAGCAGCATCACCATGGTCCAGATGGCCAGCGCGGTGCCGAAGGGAAATTTGAGCAGGCTGAAGACTGAGGCAATGATGGCGACGATGCGCCCCCACTCGGTGCGCTGCCACAGGCCCCACGCGGCTACCAGAGCCAACCCGGACCTGATAACCAGATAGATCAGAGCAAAGTGCAGGATGGCCGGGAAGAACCACTCCGGCATGGGAGCGCCCGGCGCCGGGCCGTTATGGAGCCACGGCGATAAAAACCCCGAGAGAAACGCTTTTGCAAAAGCCAGCCCCGCAATCCCCAACACCAGCGAAAAGCCCGCATAAATGAACCAGACGATGCTGAGCGCTTTCACTTTGCCGGCGTAGCTTTCCACCTGGAACTGCATACCGGGCACAGAGGGAACCGCCGGCGCGACCGGACGGCTGCACTGGGGACAGAATCCCTGATCCGGGGCTAAAGCCTGACCACATCCGCTGCAAAACATGGTGCCTCCTCTTGGATTTCCCGCAAAAAGATTACTACGCAAAGAGGGTGGGCGGCGTTCCATAATCCTTGGCGCTGAAGGCTAGTGGCTGGAAGGTGACGCCCGTCTTTCCCATCGTTCTTCGTGCCGGTCGTCGTTCAGGACCAGGGCCGTTACGCGCTCTTCGGTGTCGCGCTCAAAGGTCAGCCGGGTGCCGGTGGCGCCGCTGGGATAAAAGAATCTCCCCGGCGACTCCGCTGCCAGCTCCCTGACCTCTCCGTGCAGATCCTTCTCATAGAGCTGCTCGCCCTGGCGAAAGACGGTGATTACGATATGTCCTTTGGCGTCGCAATACTGGCCGGCCAGGCTGTCAAGGAGCGCCGTGGGCAGCTTGATGGGGAGGGGATGAAGCGGGATGATGAGCCGCTCGGCCAGTGACTCAGTCCGTCCGCTTGGTTTGGAGCCCTGCGGAGGTTCGCCGCGGTGCGCCAGCAGCCACCGAGGCAGCTCCGGCTCGTCGTAGGCTCGGGTCCAGCAGTCGTGCTTCATGCCCTGATAAAGCCACAGCCGGATACGCCCGCCGGCGGTCTTGAAGGCCTCAAACATCAGCTCGCTTTCGCGCGGAGGCACTACGTTATCTTCAGTTCCATGGAAGAGCCACACCGGCGTGCGGCCCAACGCAACTGCGTACTCCCTGGGCAAAGTCGAGGCTTCCTGCCACCGCTCAGGAGCATAGCTCCAGAAGACACCGCCGGCGGCAATGGCTATCGCCGCCCAGCGCCGGGAATAGAGCCGCGCCAGTTCCCAGGCTCCGTAGCCGCCCAGCGAGAGACCTGTCAGGTAAGTGCGCTCCGGATCGCCGTGGAACTCTGCCGTCTCCTCGTCCAGAGCGGCCATTGCCAGAGCCAGCATATCTGGATCGGTCCAGTAGCTGGGCAGCGGGCACTGGGGCATGACGATCACAAACGGCCAGCGCTCCGGGTGGTCGCGCACTGCCTGGGGAAGGCCGATCTGCGTCTGCCACATCCCCTCAGATCCGCGCTCGCCACGGCCGTGGAGAAACAGGATCATCGGCCAAAGCTTGCGGTCGTCTCGCCGCCACTCCTCGGGCAGGTAGACCTGGTAGCGGTAGCTCACCCCGTGCAACTCGATGCGGCGATTCAGAAACCCCGTTTCCTGCGCAGGCTCCGCTGGGGCGGGATGGGCCGCAGCGCGGTTTGCATAAGCCGGCCCGGGCGCCATCACCCAAGCAACCAAAAGGCAAACCGGGAGGATTTTTGAAAAACGGAGCATATAGAAATCAAACCACACAATTCCCACAAATGGAGCGATGCAATTGTAACGGATACCTCAGTGTGCCTGATCGGCGCTCAATTCAGCAAACGGAATGATTTGCCGCCCATCGGCTCGACAATTGTGCGGCATACAATTGCAGGCCGTAATCCCTGTGCGGTTCTCTTCTGATTCCCTTGCGAAATTCTTACGATTTGCATGAAAGACTTGACTTGTTATGCTGTACGCACTGATGACCACACTGGAAACGGGAGAAACGCTGGATCACTACCGCCTGGATGCGGTTGTCGCCCGCGGGGGAATGTCGACGCTCTTCAAAGCCACCGACCTTCGTGACAGCAGGCGGGTGGCGATTAAGGTTCCTCATGCGGAGATGGAGGCCGACCCGATCCTGGTGGAGCGCTTCCGCCGCGAGCAGGAGATCGGGCAGGAGCTGGACCACCCCGGCGTAGTGAAGACCTACGAGCCGGAGCACCGCAGCCGGGCCTATATGGTCATCGAATGGGTGGATGGCCGCCTGCTGCGCGACCTGCTGAACCAGGAACGCAAGCTGCCCGTCGATCGCGCGGTCAGCCTCACCCTGGCAATCTGCGATGCCCTCGACTGCATGCACAAGCACGGCGTGGTTCATCGCGACCTGAAGCCGGAAAACATCATGGTCGACTCTGAGGACCGCATCAAGATCATCGACTTCGGGATCGCCATGAAGGAAGATGCGCGGCGGATTACGTTTGTGGATATGTCGGCCACGCTGGGCACGCCGGACTATATCTCTCCCGAGCAGGTGAAAGGCCAGCGCGGCGACCAGCGCAGCGATATTTATTCGCTGGGGGTGATGCTCTACGAGATGTTCACCGGCCGGCCGCCTTTCAGCGGGCCTAATCCGCTGGCGGTGATGAATGAACGGGTACTCCACGATCCACGGCCTGCCCGCGAACTGAACCCTGAGATCACGCCTGAATTGCAGGAGATTCTCAATCGGGTACTCGAGCGCGACCCGCGCCATCGCTACTCGACCGCCAACGAAATGGCCTGGGACCTGGAACACCAGGAACAGATTGGCGTCGACGAGGATGCGCACCGGCCAATTTCGCTCGGTCTCCGCCTGCCCGGCGCCCGCCGGATGCTGTTTTACGCCAGCCTGGCCCTGGTCCCAGCGCTGCTGTTTTGTCTCATGTTGCTGCTTGCCCGGCGGTAAGACCGAACGAATGAGCTGCCCGGAAAGCCGGATGACTTCTTAAGCGGGCAGACGCTTGAGCATCTCATTTGCCTTTTGGAACCATGGTCGCTCGCGCCGGCGCAAATAGGCGGGCATTGTGCGTTCCTTGTTGAGCACTTTCTGCACCCATTGGCGTGCTTCGACGTTCCGTCCTTCCGTGGCAAGCATCTGAGCGAAATTCAAATAAGTCTCGGAAAGGGTGGAGGAGTCGATCGCCTTATGGAAGAGAGACTCGGCTTTCTCCTTTTGTCCGGCCTGAGCGCACGCCTGGGCCAGCAATCCGGCAGCACGATGAAAATCATAGGCCGGTTCCTTCAGGAGCACTCGTTCGAGGTCGGGTACGGCGGCTGCGTAGTCCCCCATTTGAAGCGCGCATAGTCCACGATGGTAAAAGACATTTTCCGAATCGACGCGAGCAGCAATGGCCTTGTCATAGGTTGCTCGCGCCAGGTCCAGGTTGCCGTTATCCATATAGAGGTCGCCGAGCTCCTCGAAATTTCCACCCGATGGATTATCCAGAATCAGGACTTCAAGCTCGCCAATGCGCTTGCGCCGCGGAAAACCGCGGAACGACCCGCTGAGCATTCCAATATCGGGCAGGCCCTCGACGCAGAGATAGACGAGCGCGCCGACGGGCCCCAGCATCACGATGATGAAAAGCCAATAGTAGCTCGGCCGGCGGCGGATGAAGTGGATGATGGCCAATATTTCGAGCAGCAATCCTAGAGGGTAGAACAGCGAGATTAGAGCTCCCATGGGTTCACAATCCTCACGCCAGATTACATGGTTGCGAATGCGCAGCAAGGCGGATTTCAGAGATGATCTCAGATGAGTGTACCCCAGCCCGGAGTCGAGCGGACCGTCCGCAGGTAACCATTTAGGGGGATGGTTTTATTTGCGTCGCCGCTTGAATTAAGGACGAAACCGCCTTCCGGCAACCTCCGGACGTAAAATGGGAGCGCATCCGGAATGGGAGTTTTCTCGCATGAATCATTTTTGCCGCACCGCACTTTTTCTCGCCGCCATTTCTGTGCCTTTGATTTGCACTGCCAACGACGCTCGGCCGATCCTTACTCCCAAACCGCCGGCTGCGGCTAAAATCAACGGCCCTACAATTTATGGAGCGCGACCGGGGCACCCGTTTCTTTACCGCATTCCCCGCACCGGCGTGCGGCCCATTCAGTTTGCCGCCCAAGGTCTGCCATCGTCGCTGAACCTTGACACCGCTACCGGAATCATCACGGGAACGACGCCGGACAAACCCGGTATTTATCCCGTCACGCTGCTGGCTTCCAATGCAAGCGGAAAATCGTCGCGGCTCTTTCGCATCGTGGTAGGCGATACGCTGGCGCTTACACCGCCTATGGGTTGGAATACCTGGTACTCCGATTATGGCAACCCTTCCGCCGAAAAAGTTCGGCAGGCAGCCGACGCCATGATCTCTTCCGGCATGGCCGACTTCGGCTATCAATATGTGAATGTCGACGACGGCTGGCCGATGAAACCGGGATCAACAGTACCCGACTTGAGCGGAGCACCGCGCGATCCGCAGGGAGTGATTCGTCCCAACGACCGCTTCAAAGATATGGCTGCATTGGCCGCCTATATCCACGCCAAAGGACTAAAGGCGGGGTTGTACTCCTCCCCCGGACCGCTCAACTGCGCGGGCTACACGGGTTCCTATCAGCACGAAGAGATCGACGCAAAGACTTTTGCCTCGTGGAAATTCGACTTCCTCAAATACGACTGGTGCTCCTACGGAACGATCGCCCCGAAAAACCCCACCGTTGCCGACTACCGCAAACCCTACGACCTGATGGGAGGCCTGCTGAAAAATCTGGACCGCGATATCGTCCTCAACCTCTGCCAGTACGGAATGGGCGACGTATGGACCTGGGCTCCGGATTCCGGTGGGCACTCCTGGCGCACCACCGGCGACCTGGGCGACGAAAAGCGCAAGCGGCTGCCGGGCTTTTACTATATCGCGCTGGCCAATGCCAGCCATGCTAGCTATGCCGGTCCCGGCCACTGGAACGATCCCGACTACATTTTGATCGGCGCCATCGACGATCCGGCTAAATACGACCAGGCGCAGACCCCTGCGCTGGTGTCGCTCACCGCCGACGAGCAGTACAGCTATATGTCGATGTGGGCGCTAATGGCTTCACCGCTGTTCTTCGGCGGGGATATGGGCGCGCTCGACGACTTCACTCTGGGCATTTTGAACAACAGCGAAGTGATCGATGTGGATCAGGATGCGCTGGGTTGGCAGGGCCGCGTAGTACGCCAGTCCTCCGACGAGTTCATTCTTGAGAAGCCGCTCGAAGACGGCTCCATCGCCGTAGGCCTCTTCAACCTGAGCGAAGGCCCGCTGAAGATGCGTGTGAATCTGACGGACCTCGGCCTTGATGGCAGTTGGAAGGTTCGCGATCTATGGCGCCAAAAAGAGATCGGCTCCGTCTCCGGATCACTCTCCTCCGATGTGGCTCCGCATGGAGTTGCTTTTGCGCGGCTTACGTCCACACGAAAGAGCCGGTGAATACTTCAGCGGTAAGATTCGTCGCGGTGAATTACGAAATCGGGATAAGCGCCGCCACCCAGTTCATGCAGGTCCATGCCGATGCGCTCGCCGTCCGGGTCCACGCGGAATGGAGCCACGCGATTCAGAAGCCGGAACAAAAGATAGACCAGGGGAAGAAATACTCCGAGCAGAGTGGCGATGCCTACCAGTTGGGCTAGCAGTTGGCCTGGCTGCGACGCAAAGATTCCCACGGCCAGCAAGCCCAACAATCCGCCCACGGCATGAACCGAGATGGCGCCTGAGGGATCGTCGATGGAGAGCGCGAGTTCCATTAATTCCACCAGCAGCGGTGTGGCAATGCCGGTTACCAAGCCGACGAAGAGCGCCTGGCCCGGCGTGATGAGCCCGGCACATGCGGTGGACGCAACCAGCCCGGCCAGCCAGCCGTTGGCACACATGCTGGCGTCAGGCTTGCCAAAGCGAACACGGGTTACGGTGAAAGTAGCCGCCAGCGCACCCGACGCGGAGAGCAGAGTATTGATTGCAGTAACCGGCAGCACGGCAGGCGGCGCATGAAGCCAGATCACTGCGCCGGCTACGTTCCATGCCAGCCAGCCCACCAGCGCTAGCAGGCAGCCAAAGAGTACGTAGACTGCGTTGTGGCCGGGCAAAGCGGTTGAAAAACCTTCCTTGGGAAACTTGCCTGTGCGTGCTCCGGCAATCCACACCACGGCCAGTGCGCTCAGTCCGCCAAGCATGTGCACGGTAGCCGCGCCACCTGCATCTTGAAACCCCGCGCCCAGGCCAAAATTCACTCCCAGTTGTGCCAGCCAGCCGCCACCCCAGACCCAATGGGCCAGCAGGGGAAAGACAATCGCTGCCAGCACAGCGGCAGAGGCGCACCCCGCGGTCAACCGCCAGCGGTCCGCACCCGAACCCCAGGGAATGAGGGCAGCCAGCGCTACAGCAAGAAACTCGAAGAGGAGCGCCAGTTGAGTCTGCGGCGTTGCGGTGCTGAAGCCGCCCAGCAGCAGCGGTCCCGCTCCGAGCCAACTCCAGGGCTTCCCGGCCAATTGAAATGAGTGATCCACAAACCCCGCGGTCCCTGCCCAGGCAGCACCCACAACCGCAAAAACAATCGCGGTCGCGGCCACAATCGCAAGATTCCCGAGCAACGACTGCGCGGCTGAACGCGAGCGACCGAGCCCGGTATTGATCAGCGCGATACCGGCAATGGTTAAAGGAGCCAGCAGAAGCAGCGCCAGGGTGAGAGCGAAAATTGCGTCGGGCATTGCGGGAGCGATGGGCACTGGAATCATGGCCGGCTCTCTCCGCGCGCTTCCATATGCCCGCGCACTGCAACCGCGAGTCCCAGCCCCTCGACCGCCAAACCGCAGATCACGAAAGCCGCTCGCGGCGCCGGCGCTGGAAACAGAACCAGCGCGGCAATGGTGAGAAAGAATCCGGCAGGCATCACGAGCAATCCAGCGAGTTTCATTGACTTTCCTTTCTGCGGCTTCTCGACGACCGGTGCGCAATTTATTGATGAGCCCATCCTCTGGACCGTTGTTGGCCAATCAGGAGGCGCGCAATGCAGTGATTTGTAACTGGGGCAACCGGCTGTAACTTCTTTATGAATTCTAAAGCATCCTGTTGTTAATCTGGGTGTTAAGGACGAAACAGGGCGAGGGCATCCCGTAGGGTTTCCTCATTTCGATTGCGGTTCTGGTTCAGTTTCAGTTCCCCGTGTGCTTTCCCATTTCTGTGGAGGTCATGATCATGAATACTCTTGACCGGCTGGTCACTAACCCGCTGGGCGCGCTTGCCATCCTGACTCTGGCCGCATTCCTTGAGGCTTGGGGAGACTCCTTCTTCCAGGTCAGCTTCTACCGTTCCTCGGGACTCGGCCGGGTGCTGGCCTTTTTGGCCGGAGCCGCCGTCCTGGCAGCTTATGGTTCGGTGGTCAACGTTCCGCGCTGGGATTTCGGCAAGTTGCTGGGGGTTTATGTGGTGCTTTTCTTCCTTATGGCCCAGATCCTCAACAGAGTCCGCTTCGGCCAATCCCCCACCCTGCCCATTTGCGCGGGCGGCGGCCTCATCGTGGCCGGCGGCTTGGTGATCGCCTTATGGAAGGGATAACCCGAGCATTTTGCCTTTTCAGACGCTCGAATACCGCCCAAGCGTCCCTTACGCTATGATTAACGTCTAATAGGTGAGCGGCCCGATCCCCCAAAAAGCCGCCCCGGTGGTGAGTGTGTCTCGATTCCTGCAGCGTTCAGTATTTGTGTTTTCCATTTCGATCCTGGTCACCCTCGGTCTTGGCTTTGGCTTGGGCGAGTTCGGCCTGCTGGGCGTTCATGCCGGCGGCGCACAGGATGGCGCTTACCGCCAGATGGGCGTGTACGGCGACGTGCTGAGAAGAATCCAGTCCGACTACGTCACCGACCCCAATATGAGCGAAGTAACCACCGGTGCACTCCACGGATTGCTGGAATCGCTCGACTCCGATTCCAGTTACCTGACCCCGACCGAATACAAAATCTACAAGGACCGTCCCGCCGGCGCCGCACAAGTAGGGATTCTGGTCTCCAAACGATTTGGATACGCCACCATTGTCAGCGTGCTGCCCGGCTCGCCCGCCGACAAGGAGCACCTTGCTGACGGCGACATTATTGAATCCATCGGCGAACAATCCACCCGCGAGCTGTCGCTGGCCGTGATCCGCCTTTTGCTTGAAGGCAAGCCTGGGAGTACGCTTACAATCTCGGTGGTGCGTCCGCGCAAGGCCGATCCCGACAAAATCACCCTCACGCGCTCCGTCACCGCCCCTGCCTCGATAGGCGAACAGCAGTTAGAAAACTCCACCATTCTTTATCTCAAACCCGGCCAGCTCACCCAGGCCCGCGTGGACGAAATCGCAGCCAAGCTCAAGGCCGACGGCAAGGGCCATAAGGTGCTTCTCGACCTGCGCGACTCCTCCGGCGACGATCCTCAACAAGGTCTGCGCCTGGCCAACTTCTTCCTCAAGCAGGGAACCCTCGCGACGCTCGAAGGCCAGAAGTTTCCCAAACAGACTTTCACTGCCGATCCGGCCAAATGCCTGACCGATGCGCCGCTGGCCGTGCTCGTCAACCGTGGGACTTACGGAGCGGCTGAACTGGCTGCCGCCGCCATTGAAGAATTGAAGCGCGGCGATGTGGTGGGCGAGCGCACGTTTGGCGAGGGCTCGGTGCAGAAGACCATCGACCTGCCCGACGGTGCGGCTCTGCTGCTAACCGTGGCCAAGTTTGAGGGTCCCGACGGCAAGAAGATTCAGGACGATGCTGTCACTCCTTCTGTAGTCGTGGGCCAGCAACAGAACCTCGACGAAGACGACGAAGAAGCCCCATCCCCAGCCCCAGCGACCAAAAGCGACGAGCCGCTCAACAAGGCGGTCGATCTGTTGAAGGCAAAGAACGGCTAACGCTTCGACCCAAGAATAAATGCGCAACGGAAACAGCCGCTTTTACATTACTAAAGTACACTGTCCGGCTTAGTACCACCGGGAGGGGGGTAGGGGGTACCCGGCCGTGGTATGGGCCGAGCACCTACTTCCCGCACTATTGCAATAGTGCGCCGGGGGAGGCTAATTATATGCAAACGCCGGAGCAAAAAGATTGTGGTTCCGCTACTCGGGGTTTGTCAGCAACCAATAATGAAACCCGTCTACAATGGCCATCAGCGCCGCCTGGTTCAAATCGCTGCTCACTCCCGCGGTCGTCCACGGTTCGTGACCGTCGGCGTGGAAGCTCACAGTAACTCGAACGTGGGCCGCGGTATCGTGGGCGGACACGTCGAGGGCCGTAACGCTGAAGGTGCCCAATCGCATCTTCGCCAGCGCCGGATACCATTTTTCTAGCTCGCTACGCAAGGCTTTGGTCAGAGCATCCACGGGACCGGAACCTTCTGCCCGGGTGGTGGCAATCGCTGAGTCGCCCACCGACAATTGCATGGAGGCCTGAACGTACCTGTCGCCGGATTCATCGGATTCGTCCAGAACCCTCCAGCTTTTAATGTTGAAGCGATGCTCCAAAGTTCCGAGCACCTTCATCGAAGCCAGTTGGAACGAAACGTCGCTGGCCGTAAAGCCGCCACCTTCAATCATCGCCTGGTTGGCTTCCATCAAGGCCTGCGCCTGTGCGGAATCGAGAGCAACGCCAAGCTCCCTCGACAGCAGAATGATGTTGGCTTTTCCCGATTGCGCATTCACTCCGATCACGGGCTTGGCGCCGACTTTGGCCGGATCGCACCACAGGTAAGCCCCGGGATTTTTGCGTTCGCTGCTGCCGTGCATGCCGGCCCAGGTGCCAAACGCGCCGGGGCCAACGATCGGCGTTCCGTGCGGTGCATCGATCGAGAAAGCCGCGTAAGCCGATTGCGCCAGGCTGGTAAGGCCGGTGAGTGCTTCGGGCGTTACAAATTCAGCTTCGCCCCGGAGCTGCATGCTGGCGATCACGGTGGTCAGGTTCACGTTGCCGCAGCGCTCTCCAGTTCCAAGAAGAGTGCCTTGAACCTGGCTGGCCCCGGCAAGAACGGCGGCTCGGGAATTGGCAACTCCAAGACCGCGATCGGTATGGCCGTGAAATCCGATCTTGACTTGAGGGTGCCTTTGCGTCAGGCTGCCGATTACCTGAGTCACTTCTTCAGGATTGGCGCCACCGGTGGTATCGCAAACCACCAGCCGGCTCACTTTCTGGCCGGCACATTGCTCCACGACCTCGTGAAAATAATCCAGTGTTCGCTTGCTGACATCGCCGTCGCAAAGGAGGCCGTTTTCGCGCCGCCCGCAAGCGGCATCCATGGCGTGCTCCAGGTCAACGATCACCTCAAGGCCGTTATCCTGAAGGCAGGCAATGGTTTCGTACGCCATCCGCAGGTTTTCCTCCGGCGTGGTTTCGAGAGACTTCATCACGTCGAGCAGCCGGGATTTGACCACGATTACCGCAACAGGAGCGCTCTGCTTGTTGGCGACGATAAACTGCACATCGGGCCAATCTTTCACCTTGGTGCCGCGACCGCGCGTTCTGCCAAAGAGGGCCAGCTTCATGGCCCCGGTATCCGCCAAGTGCAGCGCGCCGGTCAAATCCGTCGTAAATTGATTGGCGCCGGCAAAACCGATCTCAGCATAGCGAACCCCGAATGCGGCCATGCGGTGCAGCAGGCCGACGGCATTCCCGACTGAAATCTCGATATTCGGCTGCTGCATCCCGTCGCGAAGACTGGTATCGAACAGCTCGACCTTTTTAGCGCTAACTTCTTTCATCGCTGCGTGTTCCCGACTGTGAAAGCGACCAGTGTAGGGTTTTCCTTGAGGCCGTTTCAAGGGCCTTCCCTGCTGCTTTCATCTGGTTTGCCTGCAATTCTCAGAATACTACTATCGGCCGAAAGCGTGGCTTCATGGGTTCCAAAGTCACGATGCGAAGCGTAGTGCCGTTCCGATGCATCTTTTGCACCGCCCGGTTCACTCTGTTGTTCTGTTTAACCTCAACTGACAGTAAAATGGAGCATTGGCTGCGGCGAATTCCCGCCCGGTATTTGAACGAAAATTTCTATGAGGCTTGAGACGTTTGGCGACTCCCCCACAGACGGGCGAACCACGCTTTCTTGCCCGGCCCCGCCGCCGGCAGCAGGGGCAGCCAGTTCCCTTGCATCGCCGCCGCAAGCTCGCCGGCCAGTTCACGTTGGTCGTTCTCATCCTGCTCGCCATCATCACTGGTTCGCTGGCCGGCCTGACGCTGGTCTACTCCGTCGATCTGCCGCAGATTCACGACCTCGAACACTACCGCCCGTCCACCAACACCGAACTCTATGACCGCAAGGGCCGCATCATCGGATCGTTTGCTCTCGAGCGGCGCGAAGTGGTTGGTTATGACGACTTTGCCCCGGTTCTGCGCCAGGCTGTTATCTCCATTGAAGACAAGCAATTCGAGTCCCACTGGGGCATCAATGTGTTTCGCATTGCCGAGGCGGCCTGGCATGATCTGCGCTCTCATGGGCGCTTCCAGGGCGCTTCCACACTGACCATGCAGCTAGCCCGGAATCTCTTCCTCTCGCGGGATCGCACCGCCAGCCGCAAAATTCAGGAGGCCTATCTGGCCATCCAGATCGAGCGCGCATTTACCAAGGAACAGATCTTCACGCTCTATGGCAACCAGATCTACCTGGGCAGCGGCATGTATGGCTTTGAAGCGGGCTCGGAATTTTACTTCAGCAAGCGCGCCAAAGATCTGAACCTGACCGAAGCCGCCTTGCTGGCCGGCCTGCCCAAAGGGCCGGTTGCCTACTCGCCCCTGCTCTACCCCGACAAAGCCATGCGCCGCCGCAACCTGGTGATCACTGAGATGGAGGACGACAAGACGATCTCCCACCGCCAGGCCGAGCAGGCACGGAATTCTCCGCTGGGTTTGAACATTGCTCAGCCGGAAATGTCTGTGGCCCCCTGGTTCCAGGAGGAGGTGCGGCGAGAACTCGAAAAACGTTTTGGTTCCGAGCAAGTTCACGAGGCCGGCCTGCGCGTTGAAACCGCCCTCGACCTCGACCTGCAACAAACCGCCAACCGCGCCGTTGGCGATGGCCTGGCGGCTTACGAACGGCGGCACGGCTGGAAGGGCAAGCTGGAAAATGTTCTCGCCAGCGGATCGACGATCGAGGATTACAGGCATCCGGACTGGGCCATGCATTCCCGCCCCGGTGACTACGTGCATGCGCTGGTCACCGCTGCCCGGCCGCTTGAAATTCGCGTCCGCGTCGGCGACGAAAAGATCGTCCTCTTGCCCGAGGACTGGAAATGGACGGGGGAAAGCCACGGCGATGCGCTGGTAAAACCAGGCGATATTATTTACGTTCACCTTGGCGAGGCTATGGAAGGCAGTGCACGCCGAGCAACTCTGGAAGAGGACTCTGGTGCACAGGCCTCTCTGATGGCCATGGACAACTCCACCGGCGACGTTTTGGCCATGGTCGGCGGACGCGATTACGCGCTCAGCGTGTTCAACCGCGCCACTCAGGCACAAAGACAAACCGGCTCCAGTTTCAAAATCTACGACTACACCGCAGCCATTGAAGACGGTGCCAAGCCCACCGATATCATCGTCGATGGGCCGGTTAGCTTCGGCGGCTATACCCCGCACAACTACGAGAACGACTACAAGGGCGCGATGACTCTGACCAACGCCTTCGCCGAATCGCGCAATATTCCCGCACTCAAGCTGGCCGCCCACGTTGGCATTCACAAGGTCATCGACTTGACCCACCGCTTCGGCGTCACCTCCAACATTCCCGCGTATCTGCCCATTGCGATCGGCGCGGCGGAAATCACTCTCGAGGAGCAGGTCGCCTCCTACGCCGTCTTCCCCAACGACGGCCTGCGCGTCACGCCTCGCATGGTCCGCAAGGTATCGAACTTCGACGGCGTCACCCTGTGGGAAGAGCCGCCCGCCGTCACCGAGGTCATCGACCAGTCCACGGCGCGCACCATGATGATCCTGCTGCGCGCGGTTACCCAACACGGAACCGGCGCTGCGGCCTCGCAACTCAACCATCCCCTGGGTGGCAAGACGGGAACCACGAGCGACTATACCGATGCCTGGTTTCTGGGATTTTCTCCCTCCGTCACCTGCGGCGTCTGGGTGGGTTTTGATAGTAACCAGTCTCTTGGCAAGAAGGAGACCGGCGCCAAAGCAGCGCTTCCCATCTGGATGGCCGTGATGCGCGAAGCCATCGTCGGCAAGGACGACGAGCAATTCCTGGGCGACGAGGAGAGTCCTCCGCTCTCAAGAGCCGCCTCGGAAGTACCCGCCAAACCCGGAACTGGAATGAGTCGCAAAGCCGCAAACCCGGCGCCGGCAACCGGCACAACCATCAGGACGCGCGTGGCCCCGGCACTCCCGATTCCGGCAGCAGCCCCTCCGGCTCAGCCCGCCGTCAAGCCACGGGTCAAGCCGGCATTGCCCCCGCAACCCGTCTCAGCCAGGCCCGCGGGCGCCATTTAGCCCGCCTTGCGTTTGTATTAGTATTAATCGATAGAAACAATACCGAAGAAGAGGATTCCATTAGATGAAGTTGGCAGCATCTCCTACCCTGCTCGTTCTGGCTGCCGGCATGGGTAGCCGCTATGGTGGTTTGAAGCAAATTGATCCGGTGGGTCCGGGCGGCGAAACCATCATCGATTATTCGATTTACGACGCGCTTCGCGCAGGGTTCGGCAAACTCGTGTTTGTGATTCGCAAAGGCATCGAGCAACCGTTCAAAGAGATCATTGGCTCGCGGTTTGAAAAGCGCGTTCCGGTCGAGTATGTCTTTCAGGAACTCGACCAGCTTCCGCCGGGGTTTCAAGTGCCCGCCGGCCGCACCAAGCCGTGGGGAACGGGGCACGCTATTCTGGTGGCCGCCGACGCCATTCACGAGCCTTTTGCCGTGATCAACGGCGACGATTTTTACGGGGCCCAGGGCTTTCGCGCGCTGGCCGAACATTTACAGTCCGGGTCGCCGGATTATTCGATGGTCGGATTCGTTCTGCGCAATACGCTCTCTGAATTCGGATCGGTCGCCCGCGGTGTGTGCAAGGTGAGCGCCAACGGCTACCTTGAAGATGTTGTCGAATTGACAAAAATCGAACCCGACGGCACGCATGCCAAAAATACCAGGGCGGACGGCCAGGTTACCGCGCTCACCGGCGACGAGACGGTTTCAATGAATATGTGGGGATTTAGTCCCCGGCTGTTTGCGGAACTGAAGGAATATTTTGTAAAGTTCTTTGAGCAGAATTCGCAGGATTTGAAGTCGGAGTTTTTCATTCCCAGCGCCGTGAATGAATTGGTCTCGTCCGGGCGGGCGGGGGTAAAGGTTTTACCCACCAATGATTCATGGTTCGGCATCACCTATCGCGAAGACCACCCGCGCGTCGTCGCCAACATTGGCCGCCTCATTCAAGACGGAACGTATCCAGAAAGACTATGGCCATGAGCACAGAACCAAACGTTGCAGCCGCGGCAAGGCAGTTTCAGATCAGCGGCGAATTCAAGAGCGCTGAAACCTACGGCACCGGCCACATCAACGACACCTATCGCGCCGTCTTTCAGCAGCAGGGTGCGCCGGTATCCTTCATCCTTCAGCGCATCAATACCAGCATTTTCAAGAACCCGGTCGCTCTGATGGAAAACGTGCAGCGCGTGACCGCGCATCTCGCCGCGCAGGTTAAAGACCTGCCCGACCGCGATCGTCGCGTGCTCTCACTCATTCCCACACGGGACGGGCGGGGATGGTATGTGGATGCGGAAGGAGACCACTGGCGCGTATATCACTTTATTAACGGTGCCCGCTCGTATGAAGCCGTCGAGACCACCGCCCAGGCCTTTCAGGCAGCCAAGGCGTTTGGGGAGTTCCAGAAGCTGCTGGCCAGCCTGCCGGCACCGCGTTTGAACGATACCATCCCCGACTTCCACGATACCCCGAAGCGATTTGCCGCCCTGGAGCAGTCGATCGCTGCCGACGCTGCCGGCCGCGCGGCCCTCGCAAAACCGGAGATTGAATTCGCGCTGGCGCACAAATCCATCACCGGCGTTCTGCTGGATGCAAACCTGCCTGAGCGCGTTACCCACAACGACACCAAGCTGAACAATGTCCTGCTGGACGATGCCACCGGCGAAGGCATTTGCGTCATCGACCTCGATACCGTGATGCCGGGGCTGGCGCTTTACGACTTCGGCGACATGGTGCGCACCACGACGAGTCCGGCGATGGAAGACGAGCAGGATCTCTCCAAAGTGACCATGCAGTTCCCCATGTATGAGGCGCTGGTACGCGGTTATCTTTCCGCTGCGGGAGGTTTCCTGACCAAGGAGGAGAAAGAGTTCCTGGCCTTCTCAGGCAAGCTGATCACCTTCGAAATCGGCATCCGGTTCCTGGCCGACTACCTGGCGGGAGACAAATATTTCAAGGTGCATCGCGAAGGTCACAACCTGGACCGCACCCGTACGCAATTCAAACTGGTCGAGTCGATCGAACAGCAGGAAGAAAAAATGAACAAGCTGGTCGAATCCATCGGGCAGTAATCGACGAACCGCTGCATCACCGCGCTCAGAGGCGCAGATGCAGCGGTGTTACCTGATGGGGCGCGCATACATCAAACCGCCCTGTGTCCACAGAGCGTTTGGGCCGCGGACCAGCTTCATAGTCGATCCTGTGCCGAGATCGCGCTCGAATATCTCACCATAGTTACCCACCGCTTCAATGACATCGGCTGCCCAGCCATCGCGCAGCCCGAGATATTGTCCGTAGCCGCGGTGGGTTCCGAGCAGACGCTGGATCGCGGGATCGCCGCTTGTCGTCATCGCGGCTAGATTGGCCTGCGTCACGCCGCTCTCCTCGGCCTGAATCAGAGCCTCGACCGTCCAGTCGACGATAGCCTTCCATTGCGGGTCGTCAAGGCGATAGGTGGGCGCCAGCGGGTCCTTGGCAACTACGTCCGGAAGAATTTCAAAGTTGCGCGCCAGTCCCTTGAACGCAATCCTCTCGTAGGCAAGTTGCGAAACGTCGGCCGTGATTGCGGCACAGTTGCCCGTGATAAACGCCGCTTCCATCTCTCCTTCTTCCTGGAAGGAAAATGGGAGCCATTCGATCTTCTCGCGCTGCATGTAACCCTGAAGCTCGATCTCGATCTCCGTCCCGCCCAGAAAGCATACTTTCTTTCCGGCAAGATCTTTGGGAGCGCGGATGCCCATGGTCTTGTTCACCAGAAAACCCTGGTAGTCATAGAAGATGGGCCGGGTAAAGCCGAAACCGGCGTTGGTTGAATTGATGTAATTGGACGATCCCGTTGCCAGGAGCGCGATTTCGCCATTCTTGAGGGCCTTGAGGGCATCCTGCTCGTCGCGGAACGGCTTGACGGTCAGTTTGGCGTTCGGCCCCAGCACCGCTACAGCAACTGCCTTGCAGATATCCAGATCGAAGGCGCCGTGATTGCCGTGCGCGTCTTGTGTAGAGTATTCGGGCTGTTCCGTGTTGATGCCGCAGGTGAGTGCACCATCAGACTTAATCTTTTCCAGCGTGGTTCCGGCGTTAGCCCTCGACGCTATTCCGGTTGTGATTCCGAAAACCAAAAAAAATACGAGTACTGAAATCCTTTCCATCTGGGTCTTAATCCTTCCAGGCTTTCAAAGAGCTTGCTGCGCTTAAAAATTGCGGCGGCCGAATGTTAAGTCCGGCCGCCGCGGAGGAAGTTGAGAAGCGACCTAGTTTGACGGCCAGGTGCCGGAAGTCGGCAGGCCGGGGTTGGAGCTGGGGCGAGGATTGAAGTCAGCCGGAGCCGGGTCGATCAATCCGCTGCCGGTCATATCGGTCGGGACGATTCCAAGAATACGGCAACCTTCGGCGCTGAAGTGGGGCAGGCTGGTAACCAGCGCAGCCGGAATCTCAGCGTAGGAGGCTTCCAGCACGGGCTCTTTTCCCATAAGGCGGTTGTTGTCGAACGCGGAAAACATGTTGCCCACGTTTGGCGTCGCATCGTCGGAGGGCCCTAGGTATTTCTGCGGAGCGCCTTGAGGCGTGGTGTAAGTTTTTGCGCCCAGTGCGCGAGCCGCGGCTTCGTCGGGAAGGTCGGCAAGAGGAGTGAGGCCGAACAGCTGGTCGATAAACTTGATGATCGAACCATGCTCGTCGGCTTCGTGAGAGACGCCGTGAACCACGCTATAGGGCGAGATCACGATAGCCGGGATGCGCGGTCCCTGGTCGAGGGCGGTTCCGCTGGGGTCCCAGGAGCGAATCACCGGCTGAGTGTGGTCGTAGAGACCATCGGTCTCATCGTAGGTGATGATGATGGCGCTTTCCGGCCAGTAGGGGCTGGCGGCGATGGCGTTGATCTCGTCGGCCAGCAAGGCTTCGCTGATTTGCGCATCGGAGTAGCCTGGGTGGTCGTCGTTGCCGGGGAAGTCGGCCTTAACGGCCGGGCTGGGCGAACGCGGAACCAGGCTGTCCAGGTTGTCGTAGCCGCCGCGAACATAGAATACGCCGCCCGAGCCTGGAAGGGACTTGGCGCTAATCGCCTTAAAGAAATCTCCCAGGCCCTTCATGTGCGCCGAGATCTCGTGCGGGTTGTTGGCCTCATAGCCGAAGTATTGCACCGCATTGTGGTGGGCAATGTAACTCAGATGGGTGGGTGTGCTGGTAGGATCGGTCGATTCATGATCGTAGCCCTCTTGATACCAGGCCCAGTTGATCGGCTTGTAACCGTCGCCGGCAATCTTCGTGATGTCGGACTGCACATCCAGAAGGTCGAACGCGGGGTTCAGGTCTTCGGCCGTATAGTTTTCAATCTGATTGCCCATAAAGGTCAGCGGCAGCGTGGCAAAGGTAAGATTCGACCCTGGATTGGTTGTGCCCGGAGCACCCTCTTCGGTAGGCTGCTTGTCCGCCGGAGGGGTGAAGATGTCCAGAGCCGATCCCCAGAAAGGCTGTGCATCGCCGGTTACCGGCAGGGCCGCGTTGGTAGTGTTCACGTTGTTGCCTAGGCCGGGATATTTAACCCACTGCGTCACTCCCGACTGACCGGCGATCATGGCGATGGCGTTGGGCGTCGAAGGCCCGATCACGGAGTCAAAGAAATTGTCGAAAAGCGTGAACCTGTCCGCGTAGTTCCACAGGAATGGGGCCGTATCGCAGTCGACATGGCTGACTACCAGTTCGCCTTTCTGCTTTTGCGCCAGGGTCGGCGCCGGGCCGGAATAGCTATAGGAAGAAGTGCCGGCATCGTAGCTCAAGGTGCCGCTCAAAGCCTCTTCGGTGAATGCATAACGGTCGTTCTGAGCCACGTTGCTGGCATTTAGATCCAGCTTGGCATCGATGGCCGCGTGGCCGTGGTTTACCGAGTCGGTGTCTTCCGGGTAGAGAAGAACCGTGCTCCCGCCAGTGGCTGTCACCGACTGAGGAATCTTGAAGGGAGAGATCATGCTCACTGAGCCATCCGTATTCACGATCGGCTGAGTAAATCCCGGAGTCTGCGCGGCCGGCTGAGAAAACAGGCCATTAGCGCCCGGGTAAGTGCCGAAGTAGAAGTCGAAGGATCGATTCTCCTGGAAGAGCACGAAGACATATTTGATGTGCTTCTTGAGCAGCACAAGTTTTTGTGCATCAGTCAGAGAAGGCTCGCTCTCAACGCTGAGCGTGTGGCGAGCGACCACGTCGCTCGATCTGGGTGCGATTTCAATCACTCTTTTTTGAACGTCAGCCCCGTTACTCGCGGGGGATTGAGCCATATTGGCTACTGGCTGCAGCATCAATGCAGCCATCATCAGGGAAGCGCAAACAGTTTTTGCCCGTTCATTGTTTTTCATGTGTATACCTCGCAGGGTTGAAGGGTTGGTGCAAAAACAGATCTCTTGCGGCGTGCTTTTGTCGCCGCGAGAACGGCTGGCAAACTGGCATGTGAAAGAGCCCGGCTAAATCGGTTCCAATCAACAGGCCCGGATCAACTTGTGTCGCGTAGCTTTTTCAATTCCACGGTATCCAGCGATTGCTTTCGTCGCAGTGACAGAGGAAGGAGTCCCGTGAACGGAAAACGCCAATATCCGCATTGGGGCCTTGGGTTCTCGCCTTACAGAACCGCTGGGGATGCGGACATAGCTATGAGATAGCAGTCGAGTGTGACTTTGCGGTTGCGCTTGTGTTAGCAGTTTGTGAAAATGACGCAAAATCCATTTGTTGTTTGCCGTTCAATATGGGTGGGAATAACGAGAATGGCAGATTCTATTTCGCCAGCCTGAAAAATCTCTTTGCCCGCGCCACATCCTTAAATATCTGTGCCTTCAGCGCTTTCGGCGATGGCCACTTCATCTCCCCGCGCAGCCGCAGCAGAAACTCAAGTTTAAGCGGAGCATTCGCATCCAACTCGACCGGCTCGAAGTCCAGAATGTGCGACTCAACGGCAAACGAGTCCTTGCCAAAGGTCGGACGGTTGCCCACATTCGTTACCGCCCTGAAGCAGAATCCACCCACAGTCAACCGCGTTACATAAACGCCGAATCCCGGCAGCAATCCCTCATACGGCGCAAGATTCATTGTAGGCACGAGCAGCCGCGTACCGATTCCTCGTCCCCTGGCCTGGGTTGACCGCACTTCAAATGCCCGCCCCAGCATCCACCGCGCCCTGCGTACATCCCCCGCCGCCACCAGCGCCCGAATTGCCGAACTCGAAACCTCCAGCCCATGCACGCGCACCGGCGCATGCACTTGAATGGCAAATCCGAACTCGGCGCCAAATTGCTTCAGCTCCAAAGACCCGGCCTCGGCGTTGTGACCGAACCGGAAATTTCCGCCCTCGTGCACGGAGACCACGCCCACAGCCTCCACCAGAATCTTGCGCACAAACTCCCGCGCCGGCAATCTCGCCAGCGCCGCATCAAACGGAAGCACCACCACCGCATCAATGCCCGTCAAAGCCAGAAGGCGAATCCGCTCGTCCGTCGGCGTAATCAGCAGCGGTGCCTGCGACGGGCGCAAAAATCTCTCAGGATGGGGATCGAATGTAATTGCGACCGCTCGCGCTCCACGCCTGTGAGCATCCTCAACCACCGCGCTCAGGTTTTCCCGGTGCCCCAGGTGCACGCCGTCGAAGTTGCCGATGACGGCCACCGAAGGACCAAACCCGGCTGGGATCTCTTGCACCGATCGATAAACGGGAATCATGCCACCAGCGCCATCGCTCATAGGGTCACGGGCACCGTCAGGCCGTCATAAGCCAGGGCCACTCCGCGTGGCAGCGCGTGATTGGTTTCCTCGTGCCCCAGCTCATGCGCAATGTGAGTCAGCCAGGTTTGCCGCGCGCCGATCCGCCGCGACCAGCCCAAAGCCTGCTCCACGGTGGCGTGGCTGGGATGCGGTTTGTGGCGCAGCGCGGAGAGCACCAGGATGTCCAGCCCCTCGAGCAGCGCAAAGCTCTCCTCAGGAATCGCACTCACATCGGTCAGGTATGCGGCGCCGCCAAAGCGATAGCCCACAATCTCCATCTCCCCGTGCTGAACCGGAACGCGCAGGAACTCCACACCGTGTACTGGATTGCGCGCGGCCAGCGGCTCCAGATTCACCTTTGCCCGCGTCGGATAAGTCGCATGGGACGAAAAAGTGTACTCATAAATCCGCTCCAGCACCGCACGGGTCTCCTCGGAAGCGTAAAGAGGAATGGGGCCGCTCTCCTTAAACTTGGTAAAGCTCAGAGGCCGCAGATCGTCCAGCCCCAGAATGTGATCCGCGTGAGAGTGCGTATAGAAGACCGCGTCCACCCGCTTGAGTCCGGCGCGCAGGGCCTGGTCGCGAAAATCCGGACCCGTATCGATCACCACGGCGCGTTCCCGGCCGTCCTCGCTCCATCGCACCAGCACTGAGGGCCGAAGCCTTCGGTCGTGCACATCTTTTGATGTACAAACCGCACACTCGCACCCCAGCGTCGGAACTCCCATCGAAGTTCCCGTTCCCAGAAATGTAAGCTGGCCGTCCACGCTTAGCTTCTAGCTCCTAGCTCCTAGCTT